>JAEHJW020005024.1_pt1 | contig 143444 bp, 172 predicted proteins | sample 9271431 | NCBI WGS metagenome assembly JAEHJW02
CGATCTGACGGTATCAGAAATCATAATAGCAATCTTATGATTTTTGGCCGATATGGTATTTGCATGCAACTCGATTGGGCCATCTCTCATGGTGCTGACAGGGTAATATATATTGCTTCCGGGCGAGAAATTTCCAAAAGATTGGGCAGTATTCTGGCTTTCCTTCGAATGTTTTCATACTTAAATACTGGACCAAATACTAAACTGGAGCCATATAAAACAGTGGAGGACTCACTGTTAGATTTTCTGTCTTTTACGGAGATTGGGGACAATCTTGATGAATTAGAATGGAGAATTGTTCAAAAGCATAGAGTATTTGGTGGAAAACCGGATGAAAAAGAGAGGATAGGGTTTGAAATAAAGGATATTGATAGCATATATGTTCCGTCTGACACAGACAAAACCCAAATAGAGGTATTGTTAAATCAAAAAAGGGATGCAGAAAATTATAAAGGTATACTCCCAGAAATTAAAAATACCGACGAGTTATATGAATTTTAGGCAGACATAAAGAAAGCGAAAAACTTACTGTAATCGCTCCATCAATTCTTCCCAAGGGGCAGCATTACCGCTGTCCCCTCAAGCAGTTCACAAAAATCCACTTCTAAGTCATTGCTCGAATTATATCCGCAGCAGAAGCCTTGTACTTTTTACCACCCCTCTCGATAAGAATAGGGTACTTGGGCGATTTAGGTTTTAAACCGACAATCCTGTATCGGTCGCCATATATGGCAACTTCGACGCCAAACCAATCAGGGCTTAGGCCATAAAGAGGGGCCATCCTCTGAAATGTTTGTTTTTCGGTATCCTGTTTTTTGTCCTCATGGAAAAATTCCATCTTAGCGATAAAAACTGCACTGTCGAATGTGCCTCCCTTTCCATTGACCTTCAGGCCATGTTTTGCGGCAATAATAGCCGCGGCCTCTGCCAGTTCCTTGTTAATTTGCCGGCAAATATCCTTGTTGAACATGGTAACAACCTCCCGTTTGCAATTGATACATAATATATATCAAGTTTCTTTTCGCAATGCAAGAGATAATTTTTATATATCAAATACTATTTTGTTGACGAAGGGCTCGCTCACCCGTGAAAAAGCGATAGCTGGACAATGGCAGCCGGGATTCGCAGGCATTTGCCAGATTCTCAATAGCCATAGAAACCTGATCTGTCACCGCCGGGTCAGAAATACTATTACCACCCCAACTCTTACCCTGGGCGGCATATTGGACGTAACTGGAGCTATCGACCGAATCAACCCCCATTGCGAACAATTCCCGCACCAGCTCGGGCTTGCCGATACCGAACACATGAAGTGGCTTGTCCGTCATGGACCGGATCTGCGCAACGATCTTTTTCACAAGATCCCAATCCCGCACGCGGGGAACCAGTCCACCAATGGCAAGGCCGGAGAAGGGGAGATCTACCAGAGCAGCAGCACAATCCCTGTACGATGGTATGTCCCACCCCTGGATACAGCCGTAAAGGGCAAAATCCCGTCTGCGGCGATTGTTGGCCGCCCACACGGCATTCGCAATCGTCAAGTCGACTCTCCGCTGAGCCTCGGCCGGATCGGTGCCGGGAGGAACAGGGAAGTCCAGGGTGAACCCCACATCGGCAACCTTTTCCTGGAAACACAGGACATCGTTCGGGGTCGTCAGCACGACTTTATCATCCTCACGGGATTCCAGCCCGCCAAGAACAGATCCCATTGACCCGGGGATTTCCACCAAACGTGCATCTGTGACAAGGAGCGCAAAACCCCCGGAATCAACCATCAGCGGCAATGGCGACCGATCAGAATCTTTCATTTGCCGGGCATAGTGCATACTGACCATGGCCATTGGCGCCAAGCGGGGCAGGTAAGGACGGACCAGATCATCAAGCGGATATTTCCCACCAAAGGTTGTTACCGGGATGTATGCCGGAAAACTTACGACGCGGCCGTTTTTAAGGGTAAGGGAACGAGACATTACCAAAATCCTCCTTTTGAATTCGACATCCACAATGAGTACAAATCGATCGTTGTTGACCGGACCTTGCTCAGACGGGCAGCCAGGTCAGTGATTTCGCCGTCCTCCTTCGACAGGGAAACCGCCAGAAGGTGCTTGCAGCGATGTCCGGCCGTAAAATCGACACAATCACAGAACAGGGAGCCGTCTTCGCCGCAAGCGACGCGATGCGGGTCGGTCCCGCCGGTCACCTTCCAACCATCCGTCGTCCTCGATACATCGAGATCCATCGCCCGGCGCAAACGATAGGGGTCCACATCGGACGGCCAGCCTACCGGATCAGTCCCAACGAATGGCGCCGCGTCTTCCTTGTAGCAGAATGCGGAACGAACCTTAACCAGGGACTCGGCAGCATCAACCCATTTCTCCGCCCTGGTGACGGATACACCCGAAACTTGTGCGGAAAGTTCCTGCGGATCGGATCCGGCCAGCTCCTCGATGTCTGTTATTCGAGCATCCATCAGCCGCCGAGCGAGCTTTGGACCGATTCCATCCACAAGAGCCAGGGTAGCGTTCTCCTCGTTCAGCCCACAGGAGGCCATGCGCTGAAGCACCGACAGTTTCTCGAAAAGCGAGACCCCTTCCAAATCGTTGAACTGTTCGCCATCCTGCTGGTCGTCTGACCCCGACCGGGAAACTGCGGCCAGGGCACAGAGGAGCCGTTCCGCAGCCTCCTTCAGTCGCAGCATTTCCGACGTGTGCAGATCCATTGCCTCACGGGTTTCCGATTCGCTCCCGCTTCGGGTCCAATGACGCAGCACCTGCGCCATGCGGATTGCTGACAATAGACGTTTTCCGCCAACCCCCAGGACAGTTTCAATCTCGTCTTGTGTACGCTGGAGCAGATAGCTCCTTTCGCACTCAAGATAAGAGCACATCCCGTCCAGATCCTCAAAATTAACCGGCAGCACCGGCTCACAATCCTCGGCACAGCAAATACCGAGCAGCAGATCAAAAAATGTGGATTGTTCCGAAGCATCCTTGATCCTCTGAAAGAGAAGTACCGTCTGCGGGGTCAGAAGATGCCGTGCGGCAATACGGCCAAGTCGAGTCGCTTTCAGCAGCGATCGTCCAGCATCGTCCTCGAACTGGCACAACATCCCTGCCACAATCATTTCCGCGGTCACTTTCGCAACAGTCGGCAGGCGGTCCTGAAGAAACGCCAGGGACTGAGCGAAGGCCCGCTCAAGATGCGTCACGGACCGGCATAATCCGCTTGCCACCTCGGCAATGATCTGTTCTGCCAAATGGGCCTTGGATAAAAGTGCCGAGTGGATCGGCTCAAAATGCCCTTCGGGGTAACGCTTTGCCTCTTTCGTGTCCCACTTGGGAGCTATAATTACCGCTTCACCCTTGTCATCAAGACCGGGCCGGCCAGCTCGCCCAACTCTCTGCCACACCGAATTATGGGGGAGGGGGACAAACCCTTCTTTGCCGTCAAACCGCTGGATGTCGTACAGAACAACCCGGCGAGCGGGCAGATTCACCCCCATCTCCAAGGTTGGCGTAGCAACAAGGACATCAATGCCGCCATCTTGTCTGCGGAAATCATCTTCAACCATGCCCCTGGCGGCCATGGTAAGCCCGGCATGGTGAAAAGCAGCACGGTGTCCGTGTTCGACAAGGTGTAGCGCAAGGTCTTCCGCCCGTTTGCGACTTTGCACGAAGACAATGCTCTTACCGCCATCAGCAGGCAATTCGCCCAGGAGAACGTCAGGCTTGTCGGCAGCTTTTTTGAAAGTTGCCAGTCTCCAATCGATAGGCACTGGTCGCCATGATGATTGATGGCACACGGCATTGAGCCAATCGGCCAATTCCCAAAGGTTGCCAATCGTGGCAGAAAGGCAAAGCAGGCGCAGGAATGGATTGATTCTCTGGACTCTCAGGAGGGTTCCCTCGAGGCGGGCACCCCGGCGAGAGTCGCCCAGGAGGTGAAATTCGTCCACCACCACCAGGTCCACCTCAGACAGCCAGTTCAAATGGTGCCGCCAGTTTCTGGTGACAAGGTCCAGATGCTCCGGGGTCATCACCAACAAATCAGCCTCTGCATGAGGGCAAGGGTAGGGTGATCCAGGGACACCGTAGTCACCTGTAAACACCCCAACCTTTTTGCCCTCAAATCGCTCTGTCCAGCGACCGAGGAGTTCAGTCGCCAAAGCACGAAGGGGAGTCAGATAGACCGCCCGCTGCCTTTTTGTCAGCACCGCACCAATGGCTTGTTCGGCCATGAAAGTCTTGCCGCTGCCTGTCGCCCAATTAAGAATTACGCTGAACCCGGATTCAAATAGTCGAGCATCAACCACTTCCTGTTGCGGCACGGAAAACCCCTTCACGACAACCTCCCTTCCCGCCGACACTCATCATTTATTCTCCGGTACTCCTCTGCCAGAAACCTATGATCCCATTCACCCGTTTCAAGCCGCCGCTTTTCGCAAGACAGAGCGGCTTTGTATCCCTTGATGAACTCATGTTGCGCCCATGCGTGTCGACTGTCGGCCATCCGGGAAAGCTGTTCCTGGCAGTTGGCAATTGATCGCTCAAGAATCTGCGCATAATCGGTTTCACAGACAACATCAGTCTCGCTGATATTAACTCCGCCAACTTCAATGGTTTCACCAACCCGGAACCCCCGACGACAAGCCTTGTCCATTTCCGAGTGTTGTGCCGGTTGCGCGATGCCGTCGATCCGCACCACGCCTCGCCAGGGCCGACCTTTAACGGCAACAACTTCCTGTAAGTATCCCAGATATACGCCCTGTGCTGCGGTCCAGGCACTAACCCTCTTGCCGATCAATCCAGTAGCCGAATTCTCATCCATTCAAAACCCCTTTCGGCCCGATCCACGAAAGATTTTCAAGGATTTTCTTGTGATGCCCGATCTTGCCACTAACCTCTCCAACTATCTCCTTGAGGGCTTGAATCAGTACCTCGTCAGATTCCCTGGCAGGCATTTGAGTGCAATAGCTTGCGTCACCCGGATCTACCCAATCACCATCTCGCAGGACACAAACATCAAACCTCAAGAGGTTGTCATCCTCTGAATCATTCGGGTTATAATCTCCTGCCCACCCCTCGCCAAGATTCACCCATTCGACCTTTACCGTGCCATCTTTGCTTACAACCGCGAGTCCGTCCCGATATGCCCCTCTATCATCCCGAACTACATTTCCAGAAATGATCTGCATATTCTTTCCCTCCTCAAAATGATATATATATAATATCAAAAAACCGAGACTTGTGCAAGATAAATATATTTTTATATATCAAAAAACAGTTGACGGCTTATTTCGTATTTGATATAAAATAAATATCACAAACAACGGAGGCAGAACCCATGCAAACAGCACAGGAATCCTTTTCCCGTTTACCCCTGAACGCCATAATCCCCGGAAACAATCCACGCCGACACTTTGACGCTGCCGAACTGGACGAACTTACTGCGTCGGTCAAGGCCAGAGGGGTCGTCCAGCCAATACTTGTCCGTCCTGTTGGCGACAAGTTCCAGATCGTGGCTGGCGAACGGCGCTACCGGGCATCACTCGTAGCCTTTGGCCCCGAAGGTAGCATCCCGGCAGTAGTCAAGCCTCTCTCGGACGAGGAAGCTGAGGTGGAAGCCCTTATTGAAAACATCCATCGTGCCGACATGAGCGTTACAGAAGAAGCCCGCGCTGCCGGTAAATGCCTTGCCAGGAACAAGGGAGATCGAGACGAAACCGCCAGAGTTCTCGGATGGCCAATGGTTAAGCTGGCCCGACGGTTGGCCCTGCTCAACCTGACAGAAGAAGTTATGACCGCCCTGGACGAGCGCAAGATCCAGACAGGCCATGCGGAACTGCTGGCTACCGTCACCCAGGAGAAACAGAATGCCGCCCTGGAGCGGATCATCAAGCACAGCATGACCGTGCAGTTTGTACGGGAAAACATCATCAAGAAATCGACAAAAATGGCTGATGCTGTCTTTGACGCATCTTCCTGCACAGCTTGTCAGTATAATTCGGAACGGCAGGCATCACTGTTCGCGGAAAATATCGGGGAGGGTTTTTGCACCAACGGGGATTGCTACGCGGAGAAAACCGCACAACACCTGGAGTCGATCCGGGCGAGCCTGACTGACGAGTTTTCAGCGGTTCGGATTATTGAAGCGGGAGACAATATTTCGTTCGCAAGCCTTTCCGCTGATGGCGAGTTGGGCGTTGGTGAAGAACAGTATGCGGCCTGCAAGGGCTGTGGAGATTTCGGAGCGACAGTGAGCAACGTCCCTGGAGAGGTCGGCACGGTCACCCGCTCAATCTGTTTCAATGTGGCCTGTCAACAGAAAAAGATTGCGGAGCGGATCAAGGCCGAAAAGGAAGCGTCGGCACCGATACCTCCTACCACGCTCGCCCACACCGGAACGTCTGCGGCAAGTGAAGCACCTGTTGCCACCAGCACCAGCAACCCCTTGACTGATGCGCCAAAAAAGAAACCGGCACCAAATGCGACAGCGTCAGAGGCATCAAGCAAGGTCAAAGAGTACCGCCGCCAGGTCTGGAACAAATTGGCAAAGATAGGGTTTGCCGCCGACCCGGAAAAATCCATGTCATTACTGCTTGATCTGGCTCTGTCGGGCGATATTCACCACATCGACCGGCACATACTGGCCGAATTGTACAAGAAAATCGCAGGAGAGGCGTACCCCAAAGAACGGGTTTTCGGCCTGAACACCGTCACCGGCTTGCCAGAAAACATCAGAGGGAAACTGCTCTCGGCAATGGCCGTCACCACCATCGACCGGATTTCGGAAAAACAGGTCGTAGAAGCGATAGCGTTTCTCGGCACAGCAATAAGCGACCACTGGCAGATCAACAAGGAATTCCTTGACCTGCTCACCAAAAGCGAAATTGAATCGATAGCCGTTGAGGTTGGACTGGATGCCGCTATGGGAGACAGTTTCAAAAAAGCACTATCCGGCAAAAAAGACGATCTGGTCAAAGCGATCCTCGCCGCCGAATTCACATGGAAAGGTGCCGTTCCAAAGGTTATGACCCCCTGATCTAATTTCCCACATCTCACTTATGCCCCTGCCGTTCCTCCAGCGGTGGGGGTTTTTTTATTTTTTATATATCAAAAAATGCTTGACCTTATGCTTACAATTTGATATATAATATATATCTTAACGAAAGGGAGAGCGCCCTATGTTCACAGAACTGAAAGAAATGGCAAAGTCCACATCCATCAACATCATGATTTCAGCGGAGCCGGAAGAAAAACTGCGGGTAATCGTCATGCCGAAAGCGGCAAAAGAAGGGGAAAACCCGGCCCTGTCCACACCGCTGTCGCTGGTCGGGACACCCGAAGAACTGGACGAGAAGTTTGCCTCAATCATCACCGGCTACACGGCCAGCAGAACAAGCCTTGCAGAGTCTCTGTCTGCCGCACAGGCGGTCATGGAAGCGGCCAAAGCCGATGCGGCCAAAACCGCCGCGAAAAAGACGGCATCGAAGCCGACAGAAAAAGCAAAACCTTCTGCCGCAACCACATCCGACAGTGAGCCGGACGAGGAAAAAGAAAGCGAAATAGACCTGTTCTAAAGGAGCCACCCATGATTGCCACCGCACTCGAACGAACCTTCTCTTATAACGGCGTAGCCCTCCCTGATCCCGGATCACAACACTCACCGGAGCAGGTTAAATCCTTCTACGCCGGAATGTACCCGGAGATAACATCAGCTGTCATCGAGGGGCCGCTGGAAAAAGGCGGCAAGCTGGAATATTCCTTCAAGCGCGCTGTTGGAACCAAGGGGTGAGCCATGAACCTTGGGGAACTGAGGATGCGGCTGGAACAACAGGCCGCAGGGAAACTGCTAGGCGGGAACGAGATCAAGACGGAAAAAAGGAATGAACCATGTATCCGAGCGTTAGTGGCATTCTCCAGAAAAATCAACGGCGGCAGGGCAACCGTCCCCGACTGGCGAAACCTGCCGCCCATCCCATAGCAACGCCCCTGGCCTTGCCCACACTCGCAGGAGTACCCGTCAGGTACACCGAGAACCACGGCGCAAACCGGGTGGCAACCGTCCTTCTGGCCTTCATGGAGTGCGGGCTGATTGAAGAAGCTGATCTGCAAGCCCATTGGACAGCCGAAGAAGAAATCCTGCAACGGGCCATAACCCGCTGGCTGGAGAGGGAGGGGAAGGGGCTGGAAATATTCCACCCTCACATCGTCTTTGGTGACTACTGTGAGGATTACTCAGATAGGGAAAAACTCTCAAGCAACACGATGCACATTATTTTCGGAGCGTCAGAGATGCAGTACGGCTTCATGGGCAAAGGGGTGGAAGCTATTGAGGCCAGCGCACCCGGCCTGGGCAAGACACTCCTGCACTACCTCTACTCAGCCCTTAACAGCACCCTGTATTCAGTCTCTCCCAACACCATACTGGATACGGCACGATTCACCTATTGGCAAGGGTGTGATGATGAAAAAGAAGCCCTCGAAGAAATTGCCGCCATGGGGGAGGAACCCGAGGACTTTGAAATCTTTTCCAGGGCGGACTTGTTCAAAAATATGCCGGAATGGGCGGCGGAACCGGAAGCAGTTCTTGCCGACTACCAGATTGCGGCACTTCTTCGCCACCAGGACAAGAAAACCCGCGCTGCTGCAAAGGCCGTCCAGGAACTCGCGGGGCTGTTGTCCGACACCGCCTATACCCCGCCAAAATGGCTGGATAACGAATATCGGGACTGCGTGAACCCTGCGATCTTTCTTCGCTGGGCGGATCACGATGCAATGGAACAGGTCTTTGACGACTTCTATCAGTATGTAATCCAGACCGAGTGCGCGACCGATCTGCACGGATTGTACGAAGTCGAACTGACGGTGACGGGAATAACTGAGGGTCTGGAGCAAACCGGGAAGCTGTTAAAACGCCTCCACGCCGCCGAACAGGCGATAAAGCTCGTAGCTACCATCAAGTAGGAGATTAAAAATGCCAATAACCACCGGAACAATGTTCAGCGGAAGCGAAAACTTCAATCTCTCGAAAGCGGTGCTTATCTATGAGGGAAAACATGACAACGCATACGCCACGATCCATGATGTGAACATTGGGCGCGACGGTCAGGCAAGCCTTCTGGCCGGAGTCCCGGCAACCAGGGAAGCGACCGCCCGGATCGCCCGCGATCTGATCAAGGGTCTGCGCCTTGGCAGTTTTCTTCCGGCAAACGTGCTGTCTGTCGGTATTGACTCCCTTGTCTGGTGGGTGCCCCCGCAGAAACGGCTGGTGTATTTCAAAAGCGACGAGCTTGGAGGGGAGCGGTCAGCGGAAACCTGCCACCCTGGCCTTGTGTTCAGGGCCAGCGCGAATTCATGGCACATATTTGCTGTGAAGGGAAACAGTCGGCCAACCCCGGACACACAGCTTTTCCAGGCTCCCTACTTCAATGTCTGGAAGCAAGACGGAAAGATATGCACCGGCAACGTCACCATCCCCGGCACAACGGTTGAGGACAGCATCAAAGCCTGGACCGATGCCTTTTTCGACAGCTACTTTACGCATCCCAACGTCCATGCCCCTGACAAGCTGGTCAACTGGAAGGGGGGCAGTTACGCATTCTGGCGGTCGATGCTCGACGGAGAGCATAAGAAATTCCCCGAAAAAGCACTTGTTTCCGCCAACATGACCATTGCCAGCCTGCTCAAGCAGGGTTAGGAGATAATTTATGCGTCACACAATCCATAATCAGCTACTCACAAGAAAGGTCAAGATTCATTTGGTGGGGGTGGGGGGCAACGGCAGTCAGGTTCTTTCCGGCCTCGCTCGGCTACACCTCTCCATGCTGGCCCTGGACCATCCGGGAGGACTCGATGTGACGGCCTTCGATTCCGATACCGTCAGCGAGAGCAACGTCGGGCGGCAACTGTTCAGCCCCGCCGATGTCGGGATCAATAAGGCGGTTGTCCTTGTCCACCGACTGAACGCCTACTACGGACTGAATTGGAAAGCCGCCCCCACTCTGTACGACAAGGACGGGGTACGCGAACATTGCGGCTACTACAACCAGCCAGATATAGTCATCACCTGCGTAGATTCTGCCAAGGCCCGCCGGGAAATACACACCTTGCTTGATGGAATGGGCAGAGGCTCGATCTACTGGCTCGATATGGGCAATGAAGCAACCACCGGGCAGGTGGTTTTTGGAGAAACGAGGCCAAGCGGCGCACGGAAAAAACGCGCACTCGACGATACCAGGCTCCCTGTCGTAACAGAACTGTTTCCCGAACTGCTTAACAAGAATATCCCCGAAAGCGACACCCCGACCTGTTCGCTCGCAGAGGCATTGGATCGCCAGGAACTGTTTGTCTGCCAGACCGTAGCCACCTGCGCCCTGCAAATGCTCTGGACGCTGTTCCGTTACGGGGGTTTGGACTTTTCAGCACAATTCATCAATCTGAAAAGCGGCGTAACTTCTCCCTTACCGATTGATCCAACGGCATGGGAAAGGTTCTTTGCAAAACCAGGGAAAAAACCTGCATCCAGAAAAAAATTGACCAGCAAACAGCCGGTTGCCTAAAAAAGGAGAGCATCCATGCCAAAAATATTGAAAGACACCGAACTTCTCGACATCGTAAAAAGAACCATTGAGGGCAAAACAATCGACTGCCAAGACAACTATCTGTGCTTTTTAGAGGATCTGGCAGCGGTGGTGTGCAACCACTTCGGCGGGTCTCCCGGTATGGCGAGAAATGATATTGATTTGGATCTAGGGTTTACTGTGGCGATTCACCACGATGAAAACGTCCCTGATGACGGGGGCATCTTTGCGGAATACGACACAGACATTCAATGGCTTGGCGGCCAAGAGGCCGCCTGAACACGTTTTCGGAATTGGGATCGCCGGTTCCAAAGAGGCAGGGCTTTCCAGAGAAATTAAGTGAACCTGGTAAGCCCTGTTAGCATCTTCAAAAACTTTCAGCGCCCTCATTCACAATTCTTCTATTTTCGCTTTTGATTTCATCCTGATACGATTTTTTGAGGTCTCGAACGATTATAGTATATTTGTTTACAGCCAACAACGATCTCGATATTGAAGAAATTCTTCCACTGACGACACCAGCTCCATTTACATAAGTATAATCAGTAGAAACCGAATAATCACCATTGAACCATTCGCAACTGGTTTGCTCTTTGCCTTCTGAGTACAGACTTCCTATATCCTGACACCTTTCAGTATTCCCAAACTTTTCAACGAACACTCTGTTCAAGAGTGCAAGAACTGAATGTACCCATTCTTTATCAACCTCGGTAGCTTGTTTTGTTTGTTGAAAAAAGAACCGGGAAAGTTTTTGATTCGTATCACCATGAAAGGATAGATCAAATGCGACGCGTCCAAGCATAAAATTAGGCACCTCAATTTTTGCCAATTTATAACCTTCAACACCCCCGTCACTTTCTGTGATCTTGTATCCCATTTCTTTCAATCTTGCCGAGACTTCACTCATCGGCGTACCAATTTTAATACCTCTAAAAGAATATTTTTCATGGTCAATTTTTTTGTCTACAATTCCAATCGTATACAGCAGTTTTTTCAACCTTTCCCGCTTGGGACTAACAACATAATCAGCATATTCTGAATATGCAGGATAAAAAGCGTAGGTTTTCCCCTTCACCAACCTTGTTTGAGGCATTTTAACCCACACAATTTCCTTGTCTGTGGCTATTTGAGCATAAGACTGTCCGTCATGATTGAAGGATTTAATAACCTTGCCGGCAATTTCCTCATCTGTGAGGGACAGGATATCCCCGTATGCAACTGTGGTAGACAAAAGGAACACAAGGCACATTAATAATAGTTTCAAGATCACCCCTCCGAAAAAACGTCAATTCGCCGCAACTTTTGGTCGAATAACGAAAAAATAATACAAAATCAGAAATTCACACACCGCAAGATTCTCACTACTTTCGCCACTACAGCGTTTTTGCTGTCCATCGGGAACGCCTTGTAGGAAGGGTTGTCCGGTGTGAGCATGGCCGTAGACTCGATTATTCGATAACGGCGAACAATATAGGTGTTCCACTTATTAGTGATAAGCAGCAAATCGTCGTTGACAAGGTTTTCGTACCCTGGATCACAGATGACAACATCGCCGGCCTGAATCGTCGGAAACATAAAATCGCCACGCTGACAGATTCCGAACGCCCCCTCTGGCAGGCCCGGAAGCATAATCTGCCCGATTTGTTCCCCCCTGTCCGTACTTCCCTCGGAAAAGTCCGGCGCACGACTATAAATAGGCAAACCCCCACCCGACAGATCAGGGGCAAAGGTTTCCCCCGCCCCTTCCAATAGCCATTCTTCATTGACTTTGTACCGATGGCACACTGCCAGCAAAAACGGTATCGTCGGCACCTGGTCACACCGCTCGACAATACACAGGTGGCCTTGGGAAATACCCACCGATACAGCGAAATCCGACTGCGATATTCCTAAAGTTTTACGAAGGGCTTTGACTCGGTCACATATTTCTCGGGTCTTTGCAGAAATTATTTTCTTCATATAAACACTCCATCTGCCGAATATATATATACATCGCAAGAGTGTAAAACCAAATTATATAAAACCAATAATAACATAAAATATTATATATTGACAATATAATCTCGAAAAGTGTAGATTCTAATAAAAAATAAAAACAACTCTCAACAACGAGAAAATCCGGGTGCATTGCGGAAAAAGGGAGGGGTCATGCTGTATAATGTAATAGCTGCCAAAATGGGAAGTAATGACGAACGACTTTTTGCACAAATCGAAATTGCTCTCACAGAAATGTATCATGCCGGCACGAGCGCACAGCAATTGATTCAAATGGTCTCCGAAACATCCATTCAAGTAAAGGAAAAGCCGCAATCTTTTTACGCTTAAAAAGGGACTGTGCATCAGAAACAATCCCTTTTCCGGTCAATTAGGCAACTGCCACCTGACACAACTCCTGGAGCACGGTTTTTCTCTTTTTTTCATCCAGCGTTTTGCACGCTTTTTCAAACATGTACGCCTGGCCAACCAGAGATGCCCTGCGCTTTGCCCTAGTCATCGCGGTATACAACAACTTATTGGTCATCATAATAAACGCTCCTGTCGTAACCGGAATAATGCACTCGCCATACTCGTTCCCTTGGCTTTTGTGAACGGTGAGACACCAAGCGAGATCCACAATGTCTTTCATCTGCAGGTAGTCATAGCATACCACCAGGTTAAGCGAGGGATACATGACATGCACTTCTTCGTTTTCCCGGTCTACGCGAACAATCTGTCCCACTGACCCGTTGAACGCCCTCCTTGTTTCAGGAAAACCGCCAGCATCGCCGGCCATATAATCATCCAGGCTCACCACCTGCATATCCTTGTTCTGCAAGTGGATAACTTTATCCAGTTCGCGAAACGTCACTCCCAGTCGCTCCATTTCCGCAAGACGATTATTCCGGGGATTGACCGTTTGCTGAATTACCCTGTTCAAGTTCTCTGTGCCCAAAGCGCCTTTCCTCATAGGCGAAAGCACCTGGAAATCATTTAAGACATCCAGATCGCTGCTACTCTCCATGATCCTCAGACACTCACTCTGGATAAATTTGACTATCTCGTCCTCGTTTTGATTTTTAATCTCGTCCAGTTGCTGTTTGGTGCACCGATTTCTCAACTGGAACCAGCCCGGTACACTCATGTCGGTAAACCGGAAGTCAGCATAACCTCCCGCCTGGTATCCCTGCGGCACAACACCTTTCCGGATTTCGTTGGCGAATTCCACCAGGACCGAGTCTGCCTTCTGTCGATAGATCCTCGTCAACTTTGCCACGAGGCAAAGACCATTTTCAATGATATCGTTAAACGGGTCGCCTGCACCTATCGGCGGAAGCTGTGCCGGATCGCCGAGCATGACAAAGACGGTGTCGCGGCCAAGGGCGGAGATCACCTTCATAAACAGCCAGGAGTTGACCATCGAGGACTCGTCAAGGAGCACAACCTTGTACGGCAAGGGATTATGCGGGCCATGCACGAATTCGCCATTTGCAAACCCAAGAGTAGTGTGAATCGTATTCCCCTTGAACCCGGAAACCTTGCGGACCCTGTCAGCGGCGACGCCGGACAGTGCCATGCAGGCGATCTGCTCGCGGCCATGCACTCGTGCAAACAGTTCCAGGATAACCCTGGAAACCGTAGTTTTCCCAGTTCCGGCGTAACCGCACACAACAATGGTTCTCTCTCCCCGTGCGGCAAGCTCGACAGCCATCCGCTGTTCCTGCGACAGCGTGATGCCCATATCCCGCTCGATTCCACAGATCGCGGCAGCCAGTTCATCGGGAGACATGAGCGGCATCGGTGGCATTGCAAGTCGGTCTTCGAGGAGACCTTTTATCTTGGTCTCGATTTTATGGAAAACCTTGAGGGCCAACCCGCCCGGATGAACGGCCAGATCACCGACGTTTTTCATATCAGAAACAACGGCAATTGCCTGTCCTGTGGAAACCGTGTATTGACCATCATCCCCTGATGTTTCATCGAGAACCGTGGTCAACAAATCCTTTTCCGGCATAATCGTGTCGCCTGAGTCGTCAGCTTGCCGTGACAATACATACTTGACGCACTCCCGTATCCGGTCAACTGAATCCGCCGGGATACCCATCGCCATGGCAATTTTGTCGGCCCGCTTGAACCCAACGCCTGGAATTTCGGTCAAAGAATAAGGATTGCTCTTTACCCGGTGGTACGCCTGATCGCCAAAGCAGTTGAAAATATGAACTATCGTCCCCGTTGAGACGCCACACGGGACGAGAAGCGCGGAAAGCTGCCGCAGCGGGCCGTATTTATGCCAGGAAGCAACGACCTTTTCTAACCGTTTCTTACCAATCCCCTTAACATCAAGCAACTTCTCGGGAGCCGTCTCAATTATATGGGCCGTGTGTTCACCAAAATGCTGAATAACCTCCTTAGCCAGAACTTCGCCCAGGCCTTTCACCACTTTGGCTAAAAAATAGTACAGGTCTCCGCCCTCGGGTTCACAAGAAGAAAAAACGAATTGTCTTCCGAACCGCGGGTGAGCAGACCATGCGCCCTTGAAGATAAATGCCATCCCGGATGGATCCGCGCTGAACATGGCGCTGCCTGTCGCGGTAAAAGCGCCGAGCTTCCCTCCGTCAAGACTCAGGACACAATAACCTGTCGCATCATTCTTGAAGACAACCCGTCTCACCGTCCCCTGCAATTTTTCTTCAACCAGGATCTGCTCCTTTTGCGCGTAACCCATTGTTACCACCTCCCGTCTACCCATGCCAAAAACACCCTGACAATGGTGTGGCCGTCACTTTTGGGGAAAGGAACCAAATTCCACACCCCAGTAAACATCATGGTTGTGCCGAACACAGCAACGAGTGCGGCAACAAATTTCTTATACTTGGTACGCAAGGTCCAGGGGCCAGCCTGCGCTGGAGCCACCCACTCCCTCTTGCCCTTCATCAGGAAAGCGTAACCGATGCCAAGCGAAGCAGCCGGGCCAGCTGCGGCAATGATTGCATAGGCGTAAACTGGCAGTCCCGGTTGGACAGTAACCCTGTGCCATGCTGCAAAAACCGGCTTACCTCCAAGAAGGAGCGCCATGACAAAGTGGCCCAATTCGTGGAGGGGCGTTCCGACAAAAAGTTGGAAAATTATAGCCAGGGGAGCTGCAGTCATGCAGTATTTCATAAAAGTGTCGCATTGCTGCGGCATAGGTTATCCCCTTGAAGGTACAAGAAAGGGGGACAAAAACCTTGCCCCCCTCTCCCGCTCTGCGCTAGATTCCCTTCAGGTTCTTACCCGCGGTAAATTTTCCAGATTTCCTTGCCGAGATTTTAATTTCTTCACCTGTCTGAGGATTACGGCCGACCCTGGCAGCGCTTTCCTTAACACTAAATGAACCAAATCCCGGGAGAACAACCTTGCCACCCTGCTTCAGTTCGGAAGTAATACCAGAGAATACGGCATCGATAACCTTGCCGGCCAGATCCTTCGTTACGCCAGAGGTGGAAGACACCACATCAATCAATTCGGACTTGTTCATAAAAAACTCCTTTATAAGGGTAATATTTGCCGTTAAAGGCAATCAAGGCTCAAGATAGCGCCGAATATTTTTTACTTCACCCTTCTGCACGTTCATCTCTTGATCTCCTCGATCTTTCGCTCTATCTCTCCGGACTCAAGGAAGATTTTAAAGGATTTGTCAAACAGAAAGGAGATAACATCGATTTCCTTGGCACCTTCCGGCAGTTCATCTGCATAAAGAGAAGATAAGCGTTTCATCTTGGCGATAACTTCTGGATCAACGAAAATCTTACGAAGTATTTCCTTCTTTTTCTCTTTTGTTTCTTCCAATAGCCCTTCAACACCTTGAACCGTATCAGACATGTGCATTTGCCTCCTGCCCGTTTAATTATGACTGAATTATACCGAAAAAAACAAAAGTATCAACAGATATTTAATTATGCGGTATAATTTTTAAATAAATTCAGAAAAGGTCAAAAAAACTCAAAAAAAGGTGATAATGCGTGAAACTTATCTTGATATGCTGGTCATGTTATGATAAACCATAAAACAACTTGTGTGCCAGTAGAGCGGGTGAAACTGTCCCGGCAAGGGCAAAACCTTGCCACAAACCATAAAACAACCCAGAGTTGTTTTATGGTAAGAGGTGAAACATGATTGCAAGGGCTGACGTTTGGCACCTTTCACAGGGGAATGTTGTCGAGGATCTCCTTGACTGGAAAAACCGCTATTTGGAGATGGTGCAAGGAAAAACGACATCAGCGCGAACAATGGCCATCTACTCCGGCATTATTGACGATCTGGTGGAGTATTCGCGGCAATTTCAGGACGAAGTTGCTATCTCTGACATAGGAGCGTTCTATATCGTCAGATTCCTCGAGGACAAGGCAAAGACTGCCGTAAAGGGGTTTTCCGACCAAACCAGAAACCTTTACATCAGAGTTATCAAGACCTTCTTCAAGTTCATTGAAGAAAACAACATCGAATCCTTCAGCATGTTGTACAATATCAGAAATCTCAAGGTTAAACGGATAGACCCGGCTGACAACAAGAAACCTGCATATACCGGCGATCAAGTTGATAAAATCATCACAACAATGGAAAAAATACGATTAAAGACAGAAAAAAGCCCAAAACGAGCAATAACCATGAACAGAAACTTTATTATGACAAAACTCGCCCTTTATGCTGGACTAAGGGCTTGCGAAATCGCAAAAGTGAAATATGAAGACCTTGAATCGCATACAGACGGAGATTCCGGGCAGGAACTGTACAGAATTGAGATAATGGGAAAGGGCGAAACAAAACAGTATACTTACATCGTAAAAGAACGTATTGAGGAAGAACTGTGCGCCATGCGCCGTATTGGTAATGCAAAAGGCTTGATTGCCATATCTTCAACAGGAAAACCGCTCGGGCCGGTCCAGATCAACCACAATATCTCGCGAATAACGCGGCAGGCGGGAATGTCGAAACAGGGTGTGCATATTTTCCGACACACCTATGCACGTCAGCTCCTCAGAGAAGGCATTGACACAGAAATCGTGCGACAGCTTTTGCGTCACAAAAAAATTGCCACTACGGTCGATTTCTACCTGGCCACTGACGAAGACGCCAAAGCTGCCGCCGCGGCGAGGGTAGGGCACAGACACAACAGGAACAAAATTCAGAACGAACAAAGCGGAGATATACATTGAGAAAAAATAGGACAGGCCAACAACTGGGTGGAGCAGATGAAAGATTGAGGATAGTCAGAGAAAAGTTCCGGAAGGCTGTCGATGAGGGTACAGCAACCAATGCGATGTGGGAAGATGTAGCCCAAATGCAAAGAGAAGTTGATCCCGAACGCCACAAGGCAATGTTGGCCGCGATCACTGCCGTTGAAGATTTTACGTGCTACACCGGCCAAAAACTTTCACCGAGAAAAACGGCAATAATCACCACACAACTGTTTATGGACGCGATGGATCATGCCGGTGAGGTAAACCGGCACATGGTAAAGACGCTGTTTGAACTCGCCAAAGAAGAAGGCGAGGGCCTCTAGTCAAACATAAAGTCGTGATAGCCCAATCAGGGGAAGGGTTTGGTATGTACAATGCAGAGAAAACGGCTTGTATGGCAAATTTGTAAACCAGTTGATAAACAGCTTTAATTGCCCGATCCATGGCCAGTACGAAGCATCAAAAAGAAAGTGCAGCAAATGCAGGATCGTTTGACCTGGAGAAAGGAACTGTAGACATGGTAAAGACAGAGCATATAATAAACTGGGACTGGTTTTCTACGAGGACCTCCAATGCGCTGAAGAATGCCGGGATAACAAAGGTTGACCAACTGGCCCGTTGCTCAAAAGAGGACTTATTGCGCCTAGAGAACCTGGGACGAAAAGCCCTCAACGAGATTGAGTTTGTGCTTAATAATTTAGGAAGGAGACTATCTCACACCACAGCAAACACCCAGGATATAGGCAACAGGCTCTATGAGGCAGAAAAGTACCTGGAAACCCTTCGCGCCGTGCGGTTAATGTACGACAGGGAAATAGCAAAAACAGAGGATGCGGTAGCTCGGTTGCACCGTGGGGAGATTACTGAAATACCGGAAATACCTGTATCCAATAAAGTAGATCTGGCAAATTACCGCTTTCCATATCTTACTGACAGGGAAAACCAAGTGGTGATAGCTCGCGGAGCAGGCCGCACAATGCGAGACATAGCAACCGAACTGGGGATCACACCCAGTCGAGTCAGGGAACTGGAAGGTGCCGCCCTCATAAAATTGCGTCACCCGAGAATGAACAAACTACGGCCTATGATTCATAAATTTGGCCTCTGTAGAAAGGTTTTCTCCCACTGTCTTTGCGGGCTTACCCCACAGATCAATAACAAATTTACACCTGACACCCTCTTGGTTGATATGCCGTTTTCTGTTGCTGTGCACAACCGGTTCAAGAATAACGAGGTAATAACCTTGGCTGATCTTCTGACCCTTAACGAGTCGGACATTATAAAGTTGCCTCAGTTTACCAGAAGACACCTTAACCATATAAAGACCGTGCTGCAAGAGAATGGGCTAAGTCTAGCTGGGAGAAGCAATGAGTAGATTTAGGCCATTACGACAAATCCAAATCCTTAACGTACTTTAGAATCCGTTTTCTGTAGTGACCTCAGCAAGTGAAACCATCCCCGGCTGCCTTGACCTATACAAAACGATCTGGCGCAGAGGAAAGAATGCCTATGAAATAGAGCAGTTCCATACGCGACATGCTGAAATAGGCTTAGCGTACGATAATTTCCGTTTCGTGAGCTGACCCCAAATACTCCGGAAATTCGTACACTTTTGGGGCTGGTGATAAATTTTTGTGGTCCCCAGAGATGAGATTTGAAAGTCAGTGTTGTAAGGCAATAGGCTCATACCGACAAAGATCCATGCAAAGGAAATAATACATGGGAACAACCGTTAACTACAGAGAAAAAATCAACAATAGGCTCGCCAAGCCACAAGACCCTCAGACCCGAGGCAACGATGAGAGGGTGCTTCGACTCCTGGATGCGCTAGAAAAAGCCCAGGTCAAAAACTATGGCCTGTGCAAGAAAGTTGCAGAAATAACTGGCTATTCGAGGAACAGGGTATCAGACATGCTGTCGGGCAAATCCATAATGAGCCGGCGATTTGTTGTGTCGACATGCACAGCGTTTCGGTTGAACACGGAATATGTGTTATCAGGAGAGGGAAGCATGCTGCCACCTGGAAGCTATGGCAGATTGGGGCGAACCGCAGGGGGAGTCCTGGATGAAATAAAGAAATTGAAGGGTCTCCACAGCGACACCGCACTCGGACAGTTATTCGGCGTAGAGCGATCTACGGTCGCCACTTGGCGATCTCGCGATAGTCTACCGTACAAAGACATCATCGCTTTTTGTTTACGGGAGAACATTGAACTGGAAAGCATTTTTGCCGACGAGCAAGAGACTGTGCCCGAAAAAGTGTCCGAAGAAAACCAGGCATGCGGAAACTGCTGGCATTGGTACGCAATTACGGGTGACGCAGAAGTTGGCGAATGCAGGAGGTTTCCGCCCACAATTCACGGATTGCCGCAAACAGAAAATCCGACCGACGAACAGATCGCGGTTAGAACGTTTTTCCCCTGCACTACGGTTGAATGTTGTTGCGGTGAGTGGGCAACCGGACCTTCACAAATGCCTTAACAATCCCAGCACATCATCTAATTTGTATGCACCGGGGATCGGATTATTGTCAAACACCATCATGTAGCGAAACATGCTGCCGGCTTGCTTCTCCCATAAATTGCCCAATTTCAGTTTTGCGGCCGAGTCCGAATTATCGCGATCGTCACCTTTGGTTTCCAGGATGATAATTCTTCCCGAGTTCGTTCTGATGATGTAATCTGGGTAGTGGTTGATGAAACCATTTATCACAAAGTTGCTCTTATCAGCGTTTTTATGCCAGAACTGGATACTGGGTAGATTGGCGACTTCGTTGATGACACTCTCTTCAAACCGATTCGCCTTTCTTTCCTGCGTATACAGACTGTTCGATATGGCCGAACCTATCAGGCTTGGAGTTATGAATTCTGGAAACCGGTAGCTTGGCGCCGTAACGATCTGTTCAGTAGTGAGCCAGTTATTGAAAATCTTCTCGCTATAGACCATTGCCAGATCCTTGATCTTGCGTTTTATCTTGGCAACATAGCTATAATCCCGCTCTATACAGTCCCGTATTTGATCAGCAGAAAACTCACTAAGAATGCGAAAAATATATGCCGCTACGTCTTTGTCGGGAATGGGGAACATATTTCCCATCATACCAGCAAGACGGCCAGCCAGATTTTTAAACTGTTTATCTTGCGGTAGTGACAGGAAATGAGCATTCAGAAGTGCTTTGCGCTGACTGTCAATCTTCGTGAATTTTGGGCTATAATCTTCTGTCCCGATCTTTTCCAGGTCGACCGTGTAGGCTTCTGAATCAATAGTGTCAAACGACAGACCGATGTCGCAAGTACTCAACTTAAAGTCCTTCAGAAGATTGTCTTTATCAAGCAACACCATGCCTTCCTCGGTCTCAAAGAAACCGGTAGCTGGCACTTTGGTAAAAAACTGCGGGATACAAACATTCTTTGCTTCCTGCAGAAACACCTCTTTTATGTGAAATTTATTCATACGACTCTCCAGATCCGGAGATAGCGTGTTTTCGGAGCCCTGTGCCTTCTGTGTAAACTCCTCATTTGCTACCTTGGCCGTTGCTGTTATCTGTTCCAGGCTTTGGCTGGGTTCCGCCTCCTCATTTTCGGTACTTTCTGGCTCGATAGTAAAGTCCGTATCTTTAGAATTGCAAAGAATGCGATCTTCCTCAACATCATCGTCTTCCTTACTGTTGTTCACTATTACCGCAGATGGAGGAACCTCCGGCAGAGGGGCGAACAAGTCAGGATGAACCGACTTTTCGTGTCTTACATCTGGAGACATTTCCGTAATAGCACGGTAATCTCGTTCGCTGAAACCAGCACGGTTCAGTCCTTTCACGATTTTGTCCAGGGTTTCAATAAATCGACTAGAGGCGGTGAATACATAGCTCATATTGAGCAGCGACTCTTTGTGCTCCACAGCATACGGCTGCCTCAATATCCGTCCGACGATCTGTTCAACGTCGACAGCTGAAGACTTGTCCGCCAGAGAGGCCAAAATATAAGCGAAAGGGCAATCCCAACCTTCTTTCAAGGCGTTGACAGTGATGATATAGCGTACTTTGCAATCACTATTCATCAGATCGACGTTCTTCAACTCATTGATACTGGCGGTTTTGATAGCTATCTGTTCAGCAGGAATTTTGAGCCGTATCAAAGTCGCCCGGACCTTTTCAAAAGTCTCCTTATCGTCCGATGTTTTCGGCTCTGCCTGGAACAGAATAATTGGCCGGATATACTTGCCGGTTTTCTTTTCTTCGGCGATCGCAAGTGTTTCTAGTTTCCTGCGAAGAAGAAGTGCATTATTTATGACTTCTGTCTTGTCCGGTCGATTGTAGACAATGACTGGCAGCTTGACCATGCTCTCTTTTTTAAGGGCCAAGGCGTCAACAAAGCTGATGATGTTGCTATTTTTGTGCGGAGTGGCGGTCAAATCGAGAATAAATGAGGGGTTAAGGTTCTGCAGCATCTCCACCGACAGATCAGATTCGGCGTTGTGACTTTCATCAACAACTAAGACAGGATTCAGTGAGCGCATTACATTGATAAGGGCAGAAGAATCCGAGCCTGCCAACAGATCGTCTTCCGGAACAGTAAACGAGGCCAAGCTACCATTCTCCTGAAAAATTTTTCGGTCGTCTTTGTTCCTTGCCCTTAGACTATCAAAGCTCAACAGAATGATCGTCAATTGTCCCTTGATACCATCAGGAGAGAAGCCCGCACCCTGAAGCAGGGCACTTTTATCGAACAGCTCCACGCGGCCTTTGAAATGTGTATTGAGTCGTTGACGATATGGATGGGAGGGGTTTCTGAAGTTGCGTACCGTCTGTTCAAGGATAGTCAGAGAAGGGACGAGCCAGATTACAACGCGAGGGACACCAGAACCTTCTGGCGCAACGACATCAAAGATCGGCTTTAAAGCATTTGCTGCCAGGAAGGTTTTTCCGCCAGCAGTCGGTACCTTGATGCACACATGCGGTGTTCCTGGCACGTTATTCTTGTAATCTTCCATCTTCGCAGCTCCACGATCATCCCAAAAGGAGCGAAAGGACAGCCGAAGGTCTTTGTATTCTGAAAGATATTCCAAAAAATCGACTAGATCCGTGATAACGCGAGTTTGATAGCCCTTTAATTCCATGGAAAATTCCGATCTCAGAGAATTGTGACGTCTCGTGGTATTTTTTTGAAGATGATGTTGTATTTTCTCAGCTGCTCTTGTGATAGCAGGCAGTTGTCGGCATAGACAACCAGGGCAGGCCGCTTTTCATCTTCAAATTCCAGGTTGCTCAGAAAGTTGTAGTCAAGCGTCGTGGCCGCACCTGGTTCATAATAAAACAAGTACAGTGCGTCGTCGGACCGACCAAATACGTACGGGGAGACAGCGGCCTGACAGTTCTCTACGCCTTCGGTATAGGCAAGATATTCTCTGATTTTCTGGACGGGCACAGTTTCATTCAAATTACCGTCCTCATCGAACAGGGCGGCGCCGATGGTATAATACTCGAAGCTGCCGCCAAGCCCGGGAACAGCCTTGTTCTCCTCGCCATAACCGCTCATTACCCGGCGCACCCTCTCGGCAGTGATGGTCTCAGCATAGTCCATCATCTCGGTCAGGATAAAACGGCGGTTGCCGCCATCCTCGGCATTCTGTTTCAGTACTGCATGGGCAGTGGTCCCGGATCCGGCGAAAGAGTCGAGAACGATAGAGTCTTTGTCAGTCGAAATCTGGAGGATGCGATTAATTAAACGTGTTGGCTTGGGGTTGTCAAAGACTGCTGTAATGTTCATCACTGTGTTTAGTTCTTTTGTGCCTTCTTGATTATGTCCTACTTCTGTATTATCCCACCAAGTCCAAGCAGTAACGCCCTCGGTTTCTGCCAAAAATTTTTTCTGACGTGGACGGGATTTCCCGTTATTACCAAACCAAATTCTATTGTTTTTTACGAGTTCAATAAAAGTTCGCTCTGCCATCGCCCAACATCGGCCTTCAGGTGGTTTCATCCTTGTACCAGATGGTGTCACGATTTCATAGAACTGTTCAGAAGTTGCATGACCTAATTGACCAGTTATGTCCACGGACGCCCAGTTACCTCGTGGATCATTATCGGGGTTTTTGTATGCCTTAATTCGTTCGCCACTGGGAGACAGCCGTTTTAGTGTAGGTTTTAATGTTTGTAAATCTTTTGCATAGACCATCACAAAATCATGAGCGGGGCCAAGATTAAGCCGTGCATCCGGTGAAGTCCGCTTCTGCCACAGTACATTGGCAACAAAATTCCCTGCACCAAAAATCTCATCCATCATTAAGCGCAAGTTGGCCACTTCGATATCATCAATCGAAATCCAAATACTTCCATCAGTCGCCAGCAGTCGATGCAGCAACTTCAACCTTGGATACATCATGCAGAGCCACTTATCATGCCGCGACAGGTCTTCACCTTCCTTACCGACCACCTGCTGCAGCCACTTCTGAATGCGTGGATCGTTGACGTTGTCGTTGTACACCCATCCTTCATTGCCGGTATTATAGGGTGGATCGATGTAAATGCACTTCACCCGCCCCTCGAACTCCGGCAGCAGCGCTTTCAAAGCCTCCAGGTTGTCGCCGTGGATGATCCGGTTACCGGTCGAGTTTGTCGGAGAGCCTTCTGGCGCAGTGAATTCGTACTCACGCTGCAAAATTTTGAAGGGGACATCGTGGTGATGGCCAACAACTTTTTCTTTTCCGATCCAGTGCAAGGTAGGCATAGCCTCTCCTGAAATAATTCGTTTATATCTCTACCGCCCGACAGCGAGACCCGGGCTCCGTCCCCGTCGTAAACAGGTGGAAGTTATCGATCAAATCCCGGAAGCCACTTCCTCAATCCTTTTGAAAAGTAGATCCTCTCTGTCCTGGTTACTCCTCGTAGACCCCTGCACAGCATACTCGAAGTTCATATCTGCCAACAGATTCGACATCTGATCGGCAATATATTCTCTTACCTCTGGATCTGCACCATTAATTTCGGACACCATTTCCGGACGCCCATCGAAAATCGAAATAATATCTTCGATATCTTTGCTACTCATTGGGTCATTCTTGCCGCGTCCGAGGTAGGCTTCAAGCTTTGTCGCGACGAAAAGAGGTGGAGTCAGAACGCGAATTATTAAGTCATCAGTCAGTTGGTATGGTACAGCTGTTTTAAGAGCCAAGCTGTACCATCTATTGGAGAAACCGAGAATTTCCTCATCATGAGGCATGAAATCGACCGTGAGACCATCGAGCCTCATACGACACAAAACATGCTCATCAGCGGAGATTGAATACCCTTTAAGAATAAGCATTTTTTGGAATTTGTGCCATTCTATCTGACCCATAATATCTACTATCAGATCCACGTCTTCGGTGTGGCGGATGAATTCTCGGCTGAAATCGTCCGTGAGCAACAAGCTGGTGGTACACCCACCGACAAACGCAACCTCGTTCAGTATCTCGTCACCAAGTGATCTGGCAACCATAATCAGCATTTCCCTTGCTAATTCAAAAGGTTTTCTCATAGGATTTTCAACTTCCTTTCCAGTTCATCAGTTGCAACCTCTGCTTCACGTGCGTTGCCTAGCCGTATGGCATCCACCAGAGCAAGGTATTCGTAGAGATATGGGTCAAGCTTCACCGCCATTGGAACAGATTTATAGAGCGGCGCCACAGATTGTCCCATATCGCTCCCCCTCGCATCAGGCCAGATGTAGATAAGTTCTCCGGCACTCATTATTTTCCCCTTCAGTACAGGTGCCGCAAATGAAGTAGGTATTCCTCGCGAAACCTCTGAGACCTCAGCAGGGAAAACATACTTCAGGCCATACACAATAAACTCAGTGAGGGCCTTAACATTTACGCGAGGTAATCCGGTTCTCCTCTCAAGCTTGGCAAGGCCCACCTTAACACTTCTATTTAACGACTGGCTGACTATCGATTTACCAATTCCGGTTTCAGTTTCAATACCCCTGGTGGTGTATCTGGCTGCAAAAGATGCATGGACAAGTGACCCCAGTTTCCTTCGAAACGCCTGAAATTCATCCTCTACTTCCCAACCCTCCCAGTCAAGATTCATCAGGTTGCCGTCTTCATACTCCCGACGGCTATTTTTTTCCTGTTGAGAGAGAGAAACCAGTTTGAGCAATAGAAAAATATCTTGACTTTTCATGATAAACGTCCTTAGCGTGTCCAGTGTCCACGAACACAGGACAAGTGTGTGTGAGATACGTCAATTTGTCAAGAAAATTAAGTGCTGATTTACAAGTTGACCGGATTCCCGGTAGAAAGGTGGTTAGAGCCTGAGCAAACCACCCGCAATAATCGCGATAACAGCATACAGTGCAAGCCCGACCGGGTGCGCCGCTACCCTCAGATCCTGTCGGGACGGCATGGCATTGTAGAGAAGCACAAATACCAGGACGTACATGCCTATCGTCGGGAAAATCCCCACCGAGAACCAGGAATCCCACCGGGAGAATATCCAGAAAGCCAACCAGACCAGGCCCAAGGGCGCAAGCGCCACCGGCAGGGAATTCACTGCATTGAGTTTTTGAAACGTGACCGACCCCAGCTGCCAGAGGCATCGGCCATCAGGTGTCTCTTCTCGTCGAGGAAAAACAGAGAACCCGACCGGGCGGGCCATGAGCAGGACGCCGGCCAACAAGTGGCACAGTTCGTGGAGAAACACGCCGGTCAGGTGCCAGAAAACAAACAGGAAGGCAGATGTGCTGTGCCGCAACCTTTCGTTCAGCGTTGCCAGCACAGCTGTTGCCACTATTCCCAGGAAGTGGGGCAGGTCGGGAATGTCGTTCAGTCTCTCAAGCACCAGCTACGCTACCTTGAACCACCCGGCTATACCATCCAGTTCGGATGATAATTCCGCCAGCCGGCCGGCTTTTTTCTGGATCTGTTCAGAAGCATCTTCTGCAGCTCTGGTGCCGTCGGCAATCTTCTCTACGTTCCCGGATACCTGAGTGGAAACAACAGACTGTTCTTCCGTAGCGGTAGCAATAACGCTCACCATCTCCATGGTTGTCCCTGACGCCTGGACGATCTTTTCCAGCGCCCGACTTGCCTCATCAGCCTGGCGGGCGCCCTCGACAGCCTGCTTCTTACTATCCATCATCCCCGTAACGGCACGAGCGGTATCTGACTGAATAGCTTTGATGACGCCGGCAATTTCCTTGGTCGCTTTCGTCGTCCGTTCCGCCAATGCCCGCACTTCGTCAGCAACAACCGCAAATCCCAGGCCATGCTCGCCAGCTCGGGCAGCCTCGATGGCGGCGTTGAGCGCCAGCAGGTTTGTCATGTCGGCAACATCCTCGATCATCTCGACGAGGGCCCCGATCTGCTTACTGGACTGACCGAGCTTGCCAATAGTTACCGAAGAATCTTCGAGAGTAGAGACTATCTTCCGCATCTCCGCCATCACGTCAGAGACAACGGCAAACCCCTCACTTGCGGCGTCGCTGGCGCTTTTTGCCGAATCCAGGGCCCGCTCGGTATTGGCAGCCACATCTCCAAATGTCTGTGACATCTCAACCACGGCACTTGCCGCCTGCCCTGACTGGTCGGCCTGTTCGTGCATGCTCATCGTTAAGGTCGCCGTCGTGGTCGACAGTTCACGGGAACTGTCGGCAAGTGTGTGAGTAAGGTCGTTCATGGTCGAAACGACCTGCCGCATTTTTTCACTCATCCGCTTGATGCACAGGAATATCTGGCCAATCTCCTCCGTGCTCTTGACGTTGATGTTTTGGGTGAGATCGCCATCGGCGACCCGCTCAAGCGACTTGATAACCCATGATAAGGATCGTTCCACAACCCGGTATGACACAAAATAGTTCAGATACCCGGTTGCAAGCAGACCGCCTGCGGTCATGGCGAGCAGGATAATTCTCGAATCGCTGACGTGAGCAGAATCACCCATGCGAATGTAGGCAAAAGAGACGATGATAATGTTGACGGCAGCTCCTGCGATAAAAGGGACACTCAGTTTTCTGGTAAGTTTGAGATTATAAAACCACTGCATTGACATAAGTTCTCCTGTTAGTGAATGGGCCTCTATTGGGCCACTAGAGGCAAAACAAATTTTGTTGTTTATCGATTATGCCAAGACTGTTGACTACTTCGTATGTCATTGGCCGCCATCGAACATCGAGCCATGCTTCCCGGTCTTCATCCAGACAGACCTGGACATCAGGACGGTAGTGATTGATCAGCTTGCCAATGAGTCCGGAGTGGCACAGAAATGTTTCTCCGGCTCTCATCTCAGCCTTGGTCGCTTCCGAAAAAGGACACCAGCAGAGCAGCAGGATCGGCCCATTCTGCGGATTTATAGCGTCAAGCCACCCCCGCACCAGTTCCCACCGGCTCAGCAGGGCCTGGCGATAGGCGGCTGCGAACTGGTCTGCCTCAAGACGACTCGGAATGAGCAGCTTGCACCCACTGGCATCTTCCGCGGCCAGAAACCGCAGTTCTGGAAGTTTGGATCCACTCGGTTGAAAGCGACAGATCGAATACTTGTCGCCCGACATTTTCCTTGCCCGGTGAAACGATGTCAGAATGATTTGAGGGGTTTCTTTCACGCAATTCTCTCAACACTTTGCCGCAAACAACAGGCTCCCAATAAAGAGCAGCGGGAAAACAGGGTCAATATTTCCGCCGTACGACCACCCTGCCAACATACCTGCAGACAAAATCATCGTTGCAATAAATATCTCCACAATTCTATGCTCCACTCTTTTTCCGACAACAACAGTGCGGCTCAGCGGGTCCGGCTTTCGGTCCTCACCGTCCCACAACTCCGTCAGTTCAGAAGGGCCGGAAATATCTTCCCGCCTGACCTTCGTGCCAGGCGCTTGATTTTTACCTCGCCGGTTTCGTCGCTGCGCAGCCTTTGCTTGCCTTTGAGCGAAAACATCCAGATACTCATTTTTATAATTCCCTGCAGCAGGCCCCATGCTACCCCCTGGACAAGGGAAGATCGCTGCTTTGATCGCACAAGCATTTCAAGACCTTGCTCTTTATGAACCGGAGGTGCTTGCCAGCTTTGAAATAAGGCAATTTCTTTTTGAACACCCCATTATAAACCCAGGACGTCTTGACCTTCAGCAGTTCGGCAAGCTCGTCAACAGTCAAGATTTCATCGCTATCATCACCAGCATCATCGCACCGGCTACAACCGGCAATATCTTCCGCAAATCTGATTTCGGCGCCAGTAAGTAGCATGCTGACTCGGCCGGCTATTTTGTTGAGGTCACCATCTGATAACTCAATGCTCATTTATTTGGACCTTTAAGTGAGGTAAATGTATAACAAATCCGCATACACAAAAAATTTCAAAAACCTACCAATATCTTCTGGCGCAAATGAACTTATCCGCGGGGCACCTGGCTTGTCCGCGAACCCGCAAGGGCCTCTGCAACATAGGAACGAATAGCCTGAACGCTGCCCGACTTCTCATCGCTGAACATGATTACAACTCGACCGGAATCCCTGTGTATGCGATAAATTCTGCCGACCACCTCACCGATCCCAACGAGACCTACCAACGCTGTCGTCCCCAACTCGGGGTACTCGTTACCGAAACATTCTATAGCCACCGCAACTACGGAAATGTCCAATACCTTGCCGAGCAGACACTGGCCACCAGCGCCGTACGCGATATACACATCGATCGGAACTGAGGGTTTTACTCGCGGATGTCGGCGGTGCTCGCGATGCCCTTCAACCTGAACAGCCACCCCACCTTCTGTTCTTACCGACACAACCGTGTGATGACAGTCGTAGACGGACATGGAGCCGCCCCTGTATTCATAGCTGATGAAAGGCTCGCCGAGAACATCCTCCAGAACGCGCTCTGGGGCACCAAGAAATTCCTTGGCCTGGCCAGATTTCAGCACAACCCCTTTTCCGCAAGGGCATGCGGGTTCGTTGGCGTCGAATTCAAAGCAAGGGTCTGCAGCATACATGTCCTATCTCCTTTTTCCGGGGCTCGCCGCTTTTTCGCTCGAATAGGGCGAACCATGTACAACACCATAGGCTTTACTTCCGGACCGTTTCGGGGCTTTTTCCAAAATCTTCCCCTCAAACATCAACTTCAAATTGTCTTTTGCTTCAGCAACCAAACCGCCGTCGCCGGGCTGGACAACCACTCCCCGAACCACTCGCTGCGGAGCCTTGCGGGATTTGTGCTGTTTCCAGTCAGCCACGCCTTGGTATGCCTTGAACACAAAGAACCCGGCAATGGCAACGACAACAAGGATGGGCAAAGTAACACCTGATTTGAACATCAGCGCGCTACCTTTGAAAAACAGGAACATCGCCTCCGAACATCGTGGTTGTCAGTCCTTGATATCAAGGTAAGGGCATCCGTCCCGCAGTCAGGACACTTGGTACACGTTAACTCAAAATTCGCACCACCAACCTCAGCAACAATCAACCCCCGCCCTTGCCCCAAATAACGTAAAATCATCGGGTACCCCCTTCCTTTCTATTTATGCGTTTGCCATCAAACCCGGAATTATTTTACTGGAAAGCATCGCTTGTCCGTCTGGCACCATCTGTTGACACGATCCGTGACCACACCCCTTGGCATCATCAGGATGAAGGCATTGCACAAGCACCACTTCCTGTGACGAAAAAGCCTGCCGTTCATCTCTGGACTTGTTGATCCAATCAACGACGAACCCACGGAGCGCCACAATTATTGCGTCCAAAACATGACCGGCAAAAAGGCCGGCCGCGATCACGCGGATCTCCCGGCACACCAGGCCAAAATGGGTAATCCTTCTCCGGTATGGCCGGTTATCGAGGAAGGCAGCCAACTGGTCTGCCAGTGCAACCAGACGTACCGTGTCAGCAATGTTTTCGTTTTTGGCCAGCAGCGGGTACCCGGTTCCATCAGCCTTTTCGTGGTGCAGGAGGATCACTTCTCCATATTCCTCAAGTACAGTGCCTTGCACATATTCATAACCCCACACCGGATGACGCTTTACAACTTCCCACTCCCGGGAAGTCAGAGACTCCTTTTTGTCAAGGATATTGCTGGAAACGCAGAGCTTTCCCACATCATGCAAAATCCCTGCGGCATACGCCTGGCTGGCCGTGTAGCCAAAATTCACTCCGCTATTTTTCACAACATGACTGGCGATGTCGGCAGTCAAAAGAGAATGACGGTAGAGGCCCAGGTCTTTACAGTACAGGCTGCGTTGAATTATCTGGAGGGCTTCTTTTTCAATGTTCTTACGTTGCATCAGATTGAGTCCTTAGCGAATGATATACAAAAGCCGGGTACACAGGAAAATGCTTACCGTTTCTGAAAAACAGGATCTGCGGCCAACGCTTTCTGCAATTCGTCCTGGAGCATCGGAGCCACACTATCAACGACAAGCGGCATTTTTCGACTGAACGATTTCCCTTCAGGTGATGAATGATAGGCAATTGCAGCTTTCAACTCCCGGTCGGAAAAGTTTTTCGCCATTTTTTCAATCATCACCCTATTGATTCCGCTGAAATCCATGCGCCCGACAATACCGGCCACTCGCTGTTCGTCGCCAGGAAAGAGCTTTTGAAGCGTCGCATCAACAACCATTCGCATCGGCACGATCTCCAGATATTTCGCGGCAAGTTTTTTGTCCGCGGCAAATGCCGATGTTGCCATGATTGCAACGATCGCTAGAGCAAACATGATTCTTTTCACTTAGGTCCCCTTTCGTCCAGCTCGTGTGCCATGTCCGGATAGAGCTCCTCCATCATCTCTTGTTCAGAAAGACTCTCCGTGCTCACTTCAGACGTCCCAATGAACGCCAGATCTTTCGTGTTCCCCATCTGCAGTGCACTAATGCTTGAGGTAATCTCGCTAACTTCCATTTTCCCAACGGCCTTTGCCCCTTCGTCAAGATAGTCACCTATCTTTTTGGCCCCATCCTCAATACTCACACCGTTTGCTGCCGCCAGGCCGACTCCGGCCAGAGCCACCAGCGACAACAGACCACCATCTCCAACCTTACCCATACAGACCCCTTTCGTGACTCAGGTTCCACTCCATATTGAACTCTTTCATGAAAAACCATCGCCGGCCCGTCCCCGCTTCCATTCAGCCTGCGGAACAACTTTACCTTGCTTACTGGTAGACGACCTGGGAGAAGGATCGTCACTCTTGTCTTCCTTTTTAGTCTGCTTGCCCGACTTGTCAGAACCGGAACGACCAGTTGATTTCTTTCCCTGACTGTAGCCAAGCAGAAAGAAGACACCAGAACCAACTGCCAGGCCAACCAACAGGGCAATCGCTATAGCTTTCACGGGAGAGAACCTCCGACTGTTTTGACGAAATTTAACCCCATCTCGGCTGCCAAGACAGCTGAGTATTGCAGGTACGCCGGCGACAAGAAGCCTCGTGCTGCAGCAACAAGAAGACACCCGCCCAGGATATACACAACGACCATCCACTCGCTCGGTGCTCTTGTCACATACAACTTGGCGCCGATCCGCCGGCCACCAGGCGTTACGAGTGGCACACCGCCAACACTCAGTCCGTCTTGGACAATGTGCAGAAGAACTCCCACTGACGCAAAAAAGGCAGCATAGTATGCGTATCCAGGGTCGACTGAAAGGAGATACCAGAACACGCCCGCCGCAAGAATAAATGGGTACGGGTAATGCGTCACGGTCCGATGCGGAACGACACCTCGCAACTCCAGCAGGTCGGGCAAGAGCGACGATGTCGCAGCAATGAATGACGCGGCCAGTGAGCCGGTTCCGGCATAAACAACCGCCAGAGTTGCAAATTTATGGTTCTTCCAGGTCATATTACAAATCTCTCCCCCTACTTATAATATGGCGCAAAGAGTGACAAGAAATAGCAGGTGAATATGGATATAGAATAAATATCATTGCTCGTCGGAAAAAAACCGGCTACGATAAAAGTCAGTTGGGAGTTCTGCTTGGACAGGCAGCGCAGAAACACGGTATTTTAATCGCGGACAAGTACCCGGACAGAAAATAACCAGGAAAACCAGAAGAGGAGCACAGCCGTGATACCGAAGAATCTGAGAGAACCAGTCTGGTTATTCCCCGTTGCACTGATTGGTTTCTGCCTGGGGATGTTTCTGCTTACCCTGTACTTTTTCCCCGAGTTTGCCCCGCAGATGAGAGAAAATATGGTGAGAAAAGGCCTGCTGCAGCATGTGCCTCTCGTTGGTGGACTTACCGCGGCGTCTCCGGTAGCTCTGCTTTGGTGGTGTGTCAAGATGGATGAGACAGGAGAGGATAGATAGAGAGGAAGGGCTCATGAAGAAATTTCACCGGAGCAAAAAACATTTTCAAATGCTTACTTTAAGCGTAGGAGCTGGATTTGTTGCGGGAGCATTCGCTCAATTTTGGGGAATTGGCGTTGCCGTTGGCACCATAATGGCCTTAATGACTCTCTGGCACTACCTCTTTGAATATAACCGGTGGGTCAACTACAAGATTCAAGTGCATGGCAAAAGCCCCGAGATTGCTCGTCAAGAGGCAACCAGGTTTGCGTTCTATCGCAGACGTTACCACATGAGTGTTTACGATTTTACGACAGATCCAGGATGTTCCGCCGCAGAAGGGAACATATATTACCGAGAACCACCGCCCGGGCCACAAATTTAAACAAAGGGGTGCACAGCACCCCTCGCAAGGACATACTTTTCGCTCACTAATCGAGGTTTCCCCGAAAGGGAAGGTTATTCTTCCCCACGGCTTACCCTTACCGCTTCATCCTTGTACCGACAGAGCCTGGAACTGACACGCATCCCAGGGTGTCGTGACCCTCAAAACGTAGCCCCGTCAGCGTTTTCGCTGGTGGTTGTGGCTGGTCAGATTGAGCTTTTACAAGCCCCCGGATTCATCCGTGGGGTAGCTCAACCAAGCTATTCGCAACTCCCCCCAAACAAAGCCTCCCAAGCACCAATGGCCTTGAAAAGCGGCCCCTTTTCAACGACGGTCTGTGAGAAGAATTCTGCTACAACATTTTCTTCGTCTTTACCATAAATATATATCTGACCATCTGTCTCAGACAAAAATTCTGCCACACTAAAAGGTATCTGCATTGCTAAAGGTCCACCAAACGCATCAAAAGTAAAGGACAATCCGCCCTCTTCAGTACCGATTGAAAGAATTCGACAATCGTTTAGACTGGATGTCACTTCCTTTGGCAACAATATAGTAATACCATCACCCGTGGGCAATATTGACAAACGCATAAAATCCTCCTTCTACAAGATGCTCCCTCGCTTTCAATCATAAGGGAGCATTTTTAGTAGTATTTTACTTTTTTACTACTCGGGGGGCACCGGGTTTAGGTAGGCTACTTGGGTTCGCTTGACTTATTTGGGCCAACCGGGCAGAATTCATCTGACTACTCGCTGGTGTAACCGGTTGGCCGCCCGTATTTCCACTTGGCGACACATTTGGCTTCGCAGGTGAAATACCGGCCGGTGCTTTCTGCCCAGTACCTCTACCAGGGATAGCACCACCTCGCGATGTAGGGATAGCACTTCCCGCTGACTTTACACCGCCGACCAATGCGCCCACTTTACTTGTAATGTCAAAAACTGTAGCACCTACCTCAGAAACATACTTAGTTGTCGTCTCATCCAGCCCAGCTTTCTCAGCAACCTTTTCAATAACTTTGGTCCCTGATCCCGTAACGCTTGTCCCTTGCGTTACAGTTGTACTATTGCGATCCTCCCGTGTTTGTTTCCCGGTGTGCTTTGTGGTCAGATCCTTCGTTACACTCTCACCTCCAGACTTGATATCCCAAGTCGTTAATTCGCCACTATTCCTATCAATCATAGCTGTAAGCATCATACCTGGCTGAACCCTTTGCTCTGAACCCCTAGACTCTAACGTTTTATTAATCGACTGGATCAGCTTTGCATCTTTCTTCGCACCAAGAGTCCTGTCGATTTTAGCGTAATTCTGGTTGAGACTAACATCTGTGTTTTCGTCAACTTTTCTACTTCCGGTCCAGGACTGATCGCCGACCTCGCGGCGAAGGCCTTGATTGATCTTGTGAATGTTTGTCTCTTCCCTAACAATACTCTCACCCGACCACTCTTGCCTTCCAACAGTGCTCTTGGTCAGGTTCGTGTAGTCTACAAGTCTCCCGGAATTAATGGTCGCCATATCGGAAGACAGGCTGCGAGCGCCACCCATCGCTTCAAAACCAGTGATATTGTTATCCTTGTCACGATTGATCGTAAAGTTAAATGGCGTGGATGTGCTTTCGATGGCCTTGGCGACATGCTTCCAACCAGCACCTGCCAACTCGGCCGCCAATGCAGATCTCTCCTTGCTTGGCCCAGCGGACATTGCCCCCTCATCAGATGACCCGACACCCGCAACAACCTTCCTCTTCACAGCGCCGTAACCTGTATCAGGCTTCACAAAAGCAGGCAAGTTTGCGTCAGAAACTCCCTTCATCAACTCAAGCTCACCAGCTGCCGTGACCCTGCCACTCTTGTCGTCCTCAGCCAAAGCAGCGGAGGCTGCCTTTATATCGTCCCTGGTCACCTCCTCGGAAGCATCCTTGCCCAAAATGTTACGAACCATGGCCATCTTGCCGGCATCCTTTTCAATGGCACCATAGTCGCCTGACCGCAGATCGCTGGTCAGTTCCTTCATTACCTGCTTCCCATCCCGGGTGTCGACCGGAGCGGCGGGCTTTTCAAACCCGGTCGGCGCTGCGGCAATAGATGAGCGCAAGGATTCCGGCAAGACTTCGTTTGACTGTGGTGAAAGATCTCCCGCTCGACCTGTGTTCGGGCCGATTGCAGTGGCACCAAGAGAGTTGCCTGCGGCATCCGTTGACTGGATCTGCGACTCTTTGCCTGTATTTGGGTTCACAACTGCTGTAGAGGTCACGCCATCCTTGCTCGTTGCCTGCGAGCGGATACGACCATCTTCGGTCGCCATGGCGGTATGCCTGGTTCCACTCTGGTCGGTCCAGGAATATTGTGTGACCGTGCTGCCGTCCGCTCTCTGGACAGGTTTTTGTTGCATCTTGCCGAATGCCGCCTCACCGCCATTTGCCTGGCGCCATTGCTCATTGCCCAGAGTAGCCGCCAGTTTGTTCTCGGCTGATTCTGGAGCACGCAGAGCGTTGCGGACGGCATTACGTGCAGCGCCTTTTTCCCTTGCCTGCTGAACGGCGCCACGCGCACGGCCAATATCGTCTTTTGTCAGCTGATCCACGCTCTTCCCAAGCAAAGCGCCAACAGCCATCGCCTGTCGCGGTTCGTTTTTCAGAGCAGTGAGATCCCCCTTGTTCAGGTTTTGCTCTGCCTGCTGCAGCGTCTTGTCGATTGCCTTTTCTTCTGCCTGGTTCACACCGGCGGATTTAGCAGTTTGCTTGTCGAACAATTCTATTGCATTGCCACGCAGATTCTTGTCCGTCTGATAGAGGTTGGGGTCGCTCTTGATCTCCTCGCCGGCCTCCTTGCCCAACATGTTGAGTTTAGCTTTCTGATCCTGGATAGTCTGCATGGTAGCCGTGGCGGAGGCAGTGCCACCAGTAAAGCCCGCTTCAGCAGCATCTCCATTATACGCCGCAACAAGTTTTGACGTATTTCCATACTGCCCCGCATGCGACACCTCGGAGGCCTGCTTGAGAAATCTGGCAGCTCCGGCCATCCCCTTCTCGCCACCGCCGAAATATTTTTCCGCAATGCTCTTGAGACCGGCACTGTCACTGAAATCCTTGATGCTCTTCATTTCGGACATCATCGCAGCGTAATCATCCCGCCCACCCTGGAAACCGAAAGCCTCCCGGGCAACTGCAACGGCCTTATCCTTGCCCTCGGTAGTGCCTTTGTTGTATTCCGTTTCGGCCTTGGCGAGGTTATAGGCTGTCTTGCCGCCATCATTAAGGACATTCACCGCAGCAGTAGTAGCGGCGCCTTTATTAGTGCCATCCACACGAGAGACTCGCTCACTTTTCGCATGCGCATCCCCTTGGTCTTGTGCTGCTTTTCTGTTGGCGACTGTGGCAGAGTTAGCCGTGTGAGACTTTATGTCATTATTTGATGCACTGAACTTGCCAGCGCTAGCACCCAACGCACTCATGTCTTCGGCCGCCACGGCTTTGCCGACAGCCCCAAACCCGACATCTGAACCAGACTTGATGCTTTCCATTGCAGCAACAGACATTGTAGAACCACTTCGTTTTGCCTGGCTCATATATTCTTCAGCGCCGGTGCGAGATGTTCCTATTCCTGCTACGCCCCGCTCCCTTTCCGCCTTGTCGGAAAGACGGGACAAGGAAGAGTCGCTAAACTTGAACAGCGCTCCCGAGATAACTGTCGCAAGCAAAAATACGCCCCCCCGCAAAGAAGCGAAAGAAACAATGCTCGGATCCAGCCCTAATAGCAAACTGGATTCCATTCCAAAACCCGCACTAGACTGTAGCCATTTCTCAACAGCATCAAAGTATAGACGTGACCAAAAATGAAACAACACACAATCCAGGCATCGAACTATCATATTCCACGCAAGCATACTTACAATCAAGCCAGTGGTTTTTTTCCACATAACTGGCAAGAACATTGCGATAAGTGGAATTAGCGCAATAGTATATGCCGCGTAACCATTTATCATTATTGGGTTAAAAAGTCCGGAGAGGAAACCTTTGTCTATAGCAGTTTCTTTTGCATTCACAAGAGCCGTAGCCAAGGTCCCACCTGTTCCCGCGACATAATTTCCAAGCTGCTGAGCAATTTTAGCTGAGGAAATAAACAACCGGGCGTCCATTGACTCACCAGTCGTATAAGACACCCAGTCATTCATTATTTGCTGACACCTGCCGAAATCCATGATGTTACCAGACGCGCAGGCATGAGATAACGCCCTGTTGAAGTTGGAGGTATTGGAATAATAGTTCTTTAATTCAGCATAAGAGGCATTACAAGATGCAGGAGAACCTGTAGACGGATTATCCTCATAAGATGTCGTAAAATTTGCAGGACTGTCCGCTTTCTTGAACTCTTCAATTAATGTAACTCCAGGACCGGGTCGCAATAAGGTTTCCTCGGACATGGTTGTGCCAGGTCTTGTTATTTCAAAAGAAACGCAGTCTTCTATATACTTATTCATTTGCTTGGCGTAACGTTCACCCCCGTCTGAAAGTGGCACACTGCCTCCAGCAATAGAAACAACAGCATCAAGCCCAACAGTCCCTCCGTTTTCTGCGTAGCGCACCGGATTCAGGGAAGAGTGGAAAGACGTCAGGTGGGAAGACGAAGAATCTATGAGATCAATCACCATTCTTTCGACTGAATTAAGACCGGAAGCTACCTTGCTTACACCGATAGGGATATCGCCAATCACCTTATTTTGGTTCAATACCGGGTCGTATATTGTCATGGTATCTTTAGGGAAAAAGAACCCAACAAGTAACCCGTATCCAACCAACAGTGGCAACAGCCAAGAAATAGCGCTTTTCCCTACCCCTGTCGCCATATTGTAGATCGCCGTCCCTCCACCTACAAACATCCCAAATAACATGAAAATAAATATGTAAGCTTTATAAGAACCGGAGGCGAAAATCCTTGCAATATTTTCAAATGCCATGGTAACTGGAACAAATCCGCCAAAAGTGTAATACTCCGAAGCCGCCACTGCTGAACCTGACCACAAAAACACCAGGACAAAAGATATACTCAGTAACCCAAAACATTTTTTACGCATAAGGACTCCCATTACATGTTCCGCATTGCACGGGCAGCAACCGACGCACCAAAGTTCCGCGACACACTTGCACGGATTTGCGTATTTAACTCCTCAAGTCTTTGAGCGATAGTCATAGTTGTTTCAAACTCTTTGAACTGACCAAACATATTCTCTTCAAGGATTCTGACGGTATTGCCAACTACCTTGAGCATCTTTTCGTGCTCTTCTTTGAATTGAGTGGCATGAAGCTCCAGATCGCAGGTACTCTTGCCGTTGACCAGGCTCCTGTTTACCTGCCCTGCCGCACGAAGAATCGAGTCTGCCCTGCCGAGCAGGCTTCGCAGTGACTTCATTGTCCACGCACTGGCAGTTATACCGGAGAGGGAAGAGACGATTGTGTCGGATTGCCCCGATCCGACCCCAACCCTCATACCATAAAGAACCGCTACCGGAACATTCTTGATGAAATTTTCTTCTGCTGGAAGAAGTGCCGTGCTGGTCTTTAACTTATCGGAAATGTCGTACATCATTTTTGAGACGTACTGCTCAAGATTTCCGTTCGTCGAAGTCGCCTTGGTACAGCTGGCCGGACCGGTTTTATTCATGCTCTCGATATCACCAGCTTGAAACTGGGTGAGGTCAAGTTCCGCATTTTTTGAGCAACCGCCAACATAGTTGATCCCGTATCCCTTTTGAGCGTTATCAATTACTATATCGCCTACCAAACCACGCATGAGATCTACATGGGATTCCGGCATACCTAATTCTCGACCGATAACATCCATAACTGAAACCGGATATGCCCCGCCATCTGAAGGGAACATGTCGGCGAGGAGACCAGAACAGCCTGACGTTGTTTCCCGGTAATTTTGAGGCTTCCCTTTCTGTTGATTCCACCATCCTTCGATATCAGACATGCTGGGCATAGAAAACGCTGATGCAGCTGTACCGATATCGTCCTTATACTTCTTGTAGCTGGTTGATACCCCCTCATTTATGGCCGCAGACCCTTTATCTGCCCACAAGGCACTTTTGACACCATCAAACGCTGGCTTAAGGTTTGCCGTAAGCCCCTTGGCCATATTACAGTCGTTGATTGCCATGCTGTTCAGTTGATTAGAAAGGTCCTCCGCCGACTTCATCAGGTTTGAGCACATGGGACAGAGTGAGGCGAGTGCCATGTCGAACGCCAGGAACGCGGAGTTCGTCAGGATATTCTGGAGTTTCTGGACCAGCATGTCAGGGTCAAGAAACGAGAGCGACCCGCCAAAGAAATCAATGCCACCGCAACCGACCTTCAACTTGGGAGGCTGTGCGCTCAACAGATAGTCGTTCCTCGACGGCCAGCGAGCAGAAAAACCGCCCGCGGTCGCGTACCCCCTGGCTTGACCCTCAAAGTATCCGCCCGAGGTCGTCGTCTTGCTAGTCAACCAGTCGTCGACCCACCCTGCGCCGACCTTGTCAATTTTCGTGGCGCCAATAGCAATCGTCGCTACCAAAACAACCACGATCGGACGGGCGTGTTCCTTCAAATAACCGAGCACTTTCATCTTCTGTTCTCCTTTAACTGCAACGCATTGAATATCCTGGCACACTACTAGCGAAGAGGAGCGAGAGGGTCGAGTCCGCCGCCACGCTGATGGTCCATAACGCCAAACTGCTCCGGTGCGATCTCCTTGTTCAGATACCGAACGCCGTTGAAGATACGGGTATCAAGCTCGTCCATGGAGATGACACCGCTGGACATCGGCAGATGTTGGCTTTCGCCCTTCTTGATCAGCATGATTGTCGGTGTAATCGAAACATTGAACTTTGCAGCAACGTCAGGCTGTTGCCTGATGTCTATCGCTTTGACGGTCCATCCCCGGGAAGCAACGAAATACGAAAGGATCTGATCCTGCGCATCGCAATACTGGCACCCTGCCTGGGTGAAGTAGAGTAGCGCGAAGTTTTCCTTCTCGGCAGCGATCCGGTTGGCGAGCTCTTGCCTGTCCATCCGCTTCCGGACCTCTTTTCCCGGACCTGACGTCGGGTAGTCTTTTTCTAGGGACAACCCTGCGTTTTCAAGACGAACTACCTGCTCCACGTTGGCATAGGCCGCCGCCTTACGGCGGGCAACATCCCGCATGGTCATTGATGCTTTTACATTTTCCTTGGTGGGCCGCTGAACAGCCTGCTTGTGGAAATCATCAAGGAGGGCCTGGAAATCATCAGGGTACATGTCGTACAACTCTTGCATGGTGTAATCCGACATTTTTGGATAGCGATGCTCCTTAGCTGGTGCTTCGGCCTTCTTCTCCTGCTTGGGAGATGGCTTTCTCTTTTCCGGAACAGGCGGTTCTTCCTCGACCGGGTCTTTCTTCCACCAATACCCGGGCCGGTCACTTTGCTGGTAGAATGTATCTGTCGCACCAGCTACAGTAATAAAACAGAGACTGAACATTGTTGTCGCGGCAATAATTTTGATCACAGGAGCGGCCATGCCACCTCCAGAATGCGGTTGCGAGAAACAAACCCGTAATACCGGGAGTCGTAACTGTCCCGGTGTGTGCCAATCATATAGAAGTGATCCTTGGGAACTATGCCGTTGTACTGAAACGCCTTGACGGAAAACCCCTTGGATGTCGTTACCTTGGCGTGACCCAGGTACACGCCGTTGCAGTAAGAGTCCCTCATGTCATCCACCACGAGTTTGTCGCCCGGAGCGCAGGCAACCAGTTTGCCTTCGCGGATGGCGCCCTTCTCCCACGTCTTTTCGGCGTCGAACACTGCATAACTGCCTTTAGCCAGAGTGGCCTTGTGACGAGGCTCCGCTGATCGCCAGAACACCCGATAGTCCAATGATGGAGTTAACGATACAGAAATGTGGTCCAGGAGGAAGTATGATCCCGCCATCACAACAAGCATGGAAGCACCGATAATTTGCCGTTTGGTCAGATAAGCACGCATCAAACAGTCTCCTTATTCGGCCGGTGTTCCTGGAGCAGGGGTCGGCTGCTGCACCGCTGGTGACTGGCTGTCCATTTGAGGCTTTTTCGGGTAGCGGTACAACACCAGGGCAGGCTTTGAGTCGCCAAGCACCGCATCACCAGAAATAACCACGTAGTTGTTCGGAACACTCTTGACGATTTTTTCCGCCTCGTTTAGACCCGCCACGAGGATTTGTTCGGCATTGGCCGCATTGCCAGCCAGTGCCATCTTCTCCCGCACCGACATGAGATAGCCCGGCAGATCAAAGACCGCGACCTTGGTGGCAAAATACCGGTCGTAAACAACTGTCGAAAGGGCTGATGCAACCAGACTAACGACGATAATCGCCTGGTAAAACACTTTGGTCGTGACATACACTTGCGCAGACTGCTCCTGCCGCGGATCTAGGCCTGGTGATCCGCTGGTGGTAGCGGCTTGATGGGCCACAGATTCACCTTGAACGGCTGTTTCCTCGCTATTGTCGTTTTTATTGTCAGGCATAGTGATTCCTCCAAAAAAGATTATTCCTCTCCCTACCTTATATATGGTGCAGGGAGTGACAAGAAATACGGGATAATTCAAATAGCCCGCACGAAAAAAAGCCCAGCTATTGCCGGGCTTTTTCTGGTGCTTCTGTTCTATGGGGAAAACGCTTACGGGCGAATGGGCCGCCACTCATCAGCACGCCGGTATGCCTCATCGATCTGTGTGCGGGATAATTCTTGAACCAGAGCGTCCCTTTCGTCAGCGCTCACCTTGTACATTTTTGCCCCCAAGACAAACCACATAAGCGCCGTTACCTTATCCGTGGGAACGCCCCACCCGTATTTGCATGAAATGCCAAGAGCGGCCTGCGCCATGGGATCTTCCTGATCCGCTGCCTTGCGGAACAAAACAGCAGCCTCAGTATAATCCTGGACGACACCTTGACCAAAAAAGTACATAAAACCCAGGCCGGTCTGCCCGCGGCGATCCCCTTGCTCCGCTGATGCACGATACCATCGAACGGCTTCAGCGTAGTCTACAGGGACACCACGCCCTTTGAGATAGGCAGCTCCAAGAGCGGCCTGCGACACAGGGTCTCCATCCTTGGCGGACTGCATTATTTTCTCAATATTGAAAATCTCTTCCGCAAAAACGTGTCCGGCTGACAGGACGCCGACCAGCACGAGCACGGCAACAAAAAACCCGGTCTTTCGCAAAAGACTCATCATCGAAACCCCCCTATTTGAAAGATATATAATATATATCATAATATAAAAAGAATAGCAAACTATTTCCCTCGATTTTCGACAAATTTCGCCATTTTTTCCAGCTTGCCGGTTTTCGCTTCCCGGTCAAGAACCTTCAGGACGTGCCCAAGCGAAGCGTCACCGTATGCCATCCACCAGTTCGATGCGGACGGAGTGTTCTCCTTGTTACCCTCGCTCCGGTCCGGGTCAAACGGTCTGACCCCCTTCGCGTACACAACTGCCGGAACAGCCTGGGGCCGGTAGCGGCGGTACAGTTCCGGGTCAATAATAACCTCTGTATTGAAGGTCGGACAGCCTTCGCCCCGGCAAGTGACGTCTTTGAACAGCACTTTCGAGATAAACGTGGCAGTCGGCAACAGCGACGTTGCCCCGCCGACAAACCCACGAAGCACCATGACAATGTTCCTGTCGCCAAGGCGGTCGATGCTTGCCGCGTAAGCCCGCAAGGTGGCTTCTGGCATCGACGAGGAAATGAAGATATAGACCCGCTCGTCTGCCGCAAGCCTTGGCGCCGGCTGTTTGTCGCCCTTCCCTGCTTCCTGTCCACCTTCGACCGGCAAATCGCCATAGTGTGCCGCGAACTCCGAAATCCCCAATGCACCTTCCGCCAGGCGCTTCTTCTCAGCATCAACTCTGGCCTTGAACTCCGGCGCTTCGGTGGCCTCAAAAGCGGCCCTGGCCGCGGCGTTTTCCTTGCCGCCTTTCTTGAGGTGGTCAGGAACAATAATGCCCTGATAACTCTTTGATTTCTCTTTGGCAGCAACAGCCGCCCTCCTGACCGCTTCGTCGTCGGCACGGGCCAAACCAGCAACACATGTCGCAACGAGAACTGCAGAGGTGATAAATGCTAAGTAGTTTCGCATAGAAGCTCCTAATAATAAATCTTCTGGCAGCACCGCTTCTTGTTAAACAGCACGAACAGGTAATTCCCGTCCGAGTACGGCGCCTGCTTGCCGCTCCCCCATGTCAGCTCGCTCTGCCCTGGGACAAATGGCGTTGCCCCTTTAACCGGCTTGGCGATCTGCATCCGCCAGTGCGATTTTTTGGGGACAGGGGCATAGGACCCTTGGCAGACATTGCGGACGTTGTCAAGGACCGCCCCGGTCTGTGTCATCGCGAACACTTCACGGGCGACGTTCTGCGCAGCCCCAGTCAGATCATGGGGAGTCTGCACCTCTCCGGTCAAGGGGTAGATATTATCCCACCAGCACCAGAACAAAGAATCGAATGCCGGGGCAAGCACTTCCGCAGGAGCATTGGCAAGCGCGTTGGAAGCCGCACAGGCGACGTTAGCTGCCGGATTGGCAAACAGGAAGGCTTTCGGATCAGCAGCAAGCCCCAGGAACGGGTTGTTGTGAACGGGCGAAAGCTCAGTCATCGTCGCAAAGGCGAAATCACCAGTGGCAAGGCAGGGCATGTCGGTTAACAGCCCCATGAGGCGGAACGCCGGGAACATCATCCAGTGAACCTGCTTGAATGTCTTGGGTGATTCGTTTTTTTGCCGGTTGGTGCCTGACAATGCGCCATTGTCTGCGCCGCTGAACGCTGTACCAAGCGTAGGCGAGCACCATGCGCTGTTGACTGACTCTACCAGGTACGCAACTTCCCAAAAACTCACCTGCAGGCCCAGGTATGTGCCCTTGCTGTCTTCGCAAAGACAAATCGGGCTGCCCGTCCCGTCAGCAGAGTCGGGCACCTGACTGTTCTTCGCGACAGTTACCCCGCCAAGCCGAATCGGGAACAGACCGTTCCAGGAAACATCGGAGACCGGATTGAACGCCTTTCCCTTGCAGCGGTCGCCGGCAAAGCACGGAATGGCCATCAAAAAAACCAGCAAACTAGCGAACAGTACGTTTTTTCTGGATACGGACATCGACTTCCTCCACTTCATACATGTTTCCCCGCTGGCGGACCACTGAAGGCACAGCCTTGACACCCAAGCGCCCCGTTAGCTTCCTGTCCGCATAGTACACAGTGCGGCCAGCAGCGGTGCTTATGGCACTGATGTCCCCGCCGGTCAAAAGAATCACCGATGACAACTGCTTCATATAAGGAGATTGGGCAAGCCACTCAAGCTGCCGGCGGTCCGCGGCGTTCACCACAACCACTTCTCCCGGGAAAGGCGCATAGTTCAACGGATTGAACTTGTAGCCACGGGGGTATAGAACGCTGCCCGGCTTGCGGGGGTCCGGGATATCTTGGTCGAGCACAAAGGTTGGATCCACCAGTTTCTTTTTCCATGCGACCGCAACAGGAAGCCTGGGAACGGATGAGGGGAAATAGCCCTCACCCTGTTTTTTGAGTTTATCCATAGACTTCTTCCAATCGACCAACCGGGCCTTCGCTTCGATTTCGGACAAGCCGTCCCTCTCTGCAAACGGGTATGTCGCACCGACAGTTCCGATAACCTTTGCTTCTGCCGCCACCGAATGGGCCGCAACAATTGCCACCATCAAAAGCATAATGGACAGGCACTTCCTTTCCCTTCTCACAGGTCACCTCCGCCAAAAATTGCACTTGGCGATGCAGAAATGGAGCTCTGCACCTGCTGGCCGACCTGTTGGATGTAACCATCCAGAACTGGCGATAACTTGTTCATACGCTTTGCAATGTCTTCCGTGAATTCGGTAAGGTCCATCTGCGAAAAATCCAGGGACTGGAACTCGGTTGGAGTGAACCCCCGACAATTGGGACTCTTTGCTGACCCCCAAACATTATTCTTAAAATTAACCAGCTGCGGTCGACCCTGCTCATGGATAATCCGGGCCAATCGCGACCCAAAACAGCAGGAAGTTCTCTTTTTCACCATACAGGCAAAGAGCATCTTGGAAGCGCAGTAGGTACCGACTATATGGCACATGCCGTTGGCCGCCTGGTTAGCTTCTTTGATTTCTTCGGGCTTGCAGGCAGCCGACAGCTTGTCCGGGTAACAGCACCTGGTTTGAGAATAGTTGCCAAGCATCCCCCCTTGTGCCACGCCGATGTAGTCCTTATACTCACTGGCCAGATCCGTAACCTGGTTCATGAAAGTTGTAAATGTGGACTGGCTTGCAACTTGCTGGGCCTGAGTCAAGAAAGCCCCTCCGTAACTATTTGACGCCGCACTGATAAAAGTAAAACCACCCGTATCCCCCAGTAGGCTGCCGACGCTAATACCGTTTTGCGCAGCTGATGTTGCAGCTTCATTCATCAGGCTCGCGTTCGCACTGCTAATTCCGCCAACATCCGGGTTTGGCGCCCCCGACATGTAAGCTCCGACCCCTGCTGCAATCAATGTTGTTCCTACCGATAGCAAGCTCGCTTGAGGCTGTCCGGTAGCAGCATCAATGACAGCATTCACCGCCAGCTGGACCGCTGCGTTTACAACGGCAACGCCGACCGACCCTGTCACAGCCATTGCCGCGGCCAAGGTTGCGCCTATGCCAGTACAGGCAAGTACAATCGAGGCAACCAGCTTTGCGTAACTATTGACCATTCCCCAACTGTCATACACCCGGCAGCGCATGTCGTTGCCGTTAAGGAGATATATCTGGCCGAGACAGTTTCCGTCGGCATCCTTCTCACCATCGTTCTTCTTATCATTAATTCCGCTTTCGGTGTCGTCAACAGCAACCCATCCAGAGGTGTCGCTCTGACAGGAATTGGGGGAGCAATACGTTGCCCGAATCCCGGGGACAACTTCAGTCGTGTCGCCCACCAACTCCTTGCACACATTGTCCCCGGCCGGACAGGTAAACGTCCCCATGCAGGAATTCTGTTCGGTGTTGTAGGAACCAGCATTACAAACGGGAATCGCCTCGCACTTATTGACAGGGAGCCCCATAAAAGTCATGCCGTTAGAGCACTGGTGATGGGCATCGGAAACGCACTTATCCAATTCACCAGAATAGCCCACCGTTTGTTTCAGGACGTAATTAATGTCAACCGGGCAGGGGACGGACGTGACACAAGTACTATCAGTCTGGTCCCAACCGTAAGATCCACAGTTTCGAGTGATTACCGCCCGGCACTCATTCGAGGTGGCATTGTAGGAACCATTCGCGCACACCGGGGCGGAATGACACGCCGCAGATGTACTGTCCCATGTCCAGGCACCGCAGTTTACCGTAGCTGAAGCCTCGCACTTGTCTCGAGCGGTATTGAGTGTCCCACCGGCACAACTCGTTGCTTGCCAGCATTTGTCCACTGCTGTATCAAGTAGCAGCGGCGACGTACAGACGTTTGAACCACCGTCACACATGTTCAGAGTAGTAGAATATGTTCCACCTGACGAACAGTCAGGAGCAACCTGACAGGTCGTTCCGGAAAGACTATATCCCCCGGGACAGGTGAGGGAATAAGCCATCTGACACTTATCAAGAGATGTGCTGAGACTCCCACTTCCGCAATCAGCCGTCTTGTAACACTGCCCATAAGTACCACTATAGCTGTAGCCGGCTGGACAGTTGTAGGTGGCGACATACGAACAAAGGTCCTTTGAGCTGTCGTAGGTTCCAGGAGTGTTGCAAGCCGGTGTTTTGATACATATCGACCCGGATAGTGAATACCCTGAAGGACATCCGCTAGTTGCTCCCTGATAGCATTTGTCCGCACCAGAATCCAGAAGACCGTTTGCACACGCGGCAGCCATTGCGCACATGTTTGCCGAACTGTCGTAGGTCATGCCACCAGGGCATGCTGGGGTGTACGGTGCATAACAGAGATCGTTTGTCCCGTCTAAGGATCCGTTAGGGCAGGTGGGGTTTACTTGGTTAAGGGTATTATGATAACAGGTAGTGCCAACAAGGGTGTCTCCGGCATTACAGGAATAGGTGGTTGTGCTGCCATAGACGCCGGGTGTTGGAGCCATATATCCAACAACACCTCCACATCCGGAAGTACCAAGTTTTGCACTTGCATAACAATATCCCCCAATCATGTTGCCAGTTTGATAAGTAGCAACGGCTCCAGGGAAGCTAACGGGCGACATATAGCCAGCTATCCCACCACAGCCCGAAAGGCCAATATTTCCATCAGCAATACAACTACCCATTACGTTGCCGGTTTTGTAAACAGCAACGGAACCGGGGAAACTACTGGAAGCCAAGTAGCCAAAAGTTGCGCCACATCCTGAAAAGCCCAAATATCCATCTAGCATGCAAGTGCTAAACTGTATGCTACCGGAACGAACAATTTTAACTGAATAATTCACCCCACCCGTTGTTGTTCCAGTCGCCGCATACGAACTCTGCGTCGTCCATTCACATTTATTTGTTGCCGGATTATAAGTGCCTTGGCTGCACTGAGGCGGTTGAAATTCACAACGGTCTCTTGCACTGTTGTAGCTATAGCCGCTCGGGCAGTTTTTGGTAAAACTCAACAGGCATTTGTTATACGTGGTGCTATACGTCCCCTGGGAACACACAGGAGCCTTTTCACATCTTCCCGTTCCAGAGTTATAGGAGTACGAAGGATCAGAACACGAATATGTCGCCGTCGATTCGCAACGGTTGTTGGCCGCATTATATGACCCGCCAACGCAGACCGGGCTAGCAACACATGTCCCGTAAGTCGAAGAATAGGTGTACCCGCTCGGACACGATATGCCGGTGCTTGTGGCAAGACATAGGTCATACGTTGCATTGTAGGCGCCCGGGCTTGCACAGGCAGGATTCTGCTCGCACTTCCCAGTACCGGCGTTGTACGACCAACCAGCAGAGCAACTTGTAGAAGCTACAATCTCGCATTTGTCTGTGGTCCCGTTCAGGGCCCCGCCACTTGAGCATGTCACAGATGAAACGCATTTATCCAATACGGTGTTATAGGTATATCCGGCCGGGCACGTCCCCGGAGCGGCCTCGCAACGTTTCCGGGTGGTATCGTATGCTGTTCCTGAAGGACAGTATGGAGAAACTTCGCATTTAGCTACGGAGCTGTTATAGGCATATCCGGAAGGGCAGTCCCATATCGGCGGCTTTTCGCAGCGATCCCTGCCTGCGACAAAAACTGCTCCGCTGCCGCAATCGACAGACTTGTGGCAAATATCCTGCCCCGAATCGTAGGAATATCCAACTGGACATTCGTTCATCACCAGCTTTTCACACCGGTCCCTGGCAGAGCTAAAAACCCCACCTTCGGGGCACAAGGGGTCTTTTACGCACCGATCGATGCTCTCATCATAAGTGTATCCACTTCCGCAGGTAACAATGGGATTTGCCTGACACATGTCCCGGCCTGTTTCCAGGACAGACCCCGCCGGGCAAATTGGCGGAATCCGGTCGGCATTGCAGGCAACCCTGTCGAGCGGGCAGAGTTGGCCGCCGTCAACGGTAGGATTGCACTCCTGCAGACTCGACTGGAGGCTGTTGGTACACCACGATCCTTCAAGAGTATCGACCCGTACAGTTTCGGGAGGCGTCACGGGTTTTACGCAATCGAGCACCTCGTTCTGCCACTCGACCACCCCTTTCAGCGCCAGCGGAGTTGTCCCATGATCACCCTCATCGGTCCACTTGCCGCCGGATGTAATGGCCGCCCACGGTTCACCATAGCAGTTGCCGTCAGGGTCGATCGAGCGCTCCGCGTTCGAGCAGTATCCGTCCGGCTGGCCTTCTTTCCAGTTGGCAAAGGAACTAAAACCGTCCGCCCAGGAGAACCGGCTCGGCACGACAGTCGCCTGTTCGCCCTCGCGGCTCCATACCGTTGTGTTTGCAGGATCGTACAAACCGATCCACGCTTTTGTCTCACTTGAAGATGGAGCCGGCGCTGCCGTAAAATATTGCGACAGGTGCTCAAAGATGTCAGCGTTTTCCTCTTCACTCCTGATCGTGGCCAGCTTTGCATCAGCGCTCTTGGCCAAGGCGTGAGCGTCAGACCATGGCAGGGCGTTTTTCGTTACCGCATACGTTGATTTCCCGTCATAGCTCTGAAAGAAACCCTCGAACTTGGACGTGTCGCAAGTTGACGCTGCTCGGGCCAGGTCCGTCAAGCCAGACATGGTAAGCAGCGTAACGGCATAGACCATCCCGATAAAAACCTGGAACCATTTCCTGGACAGCTTTCTCGTTAATTTTTTGAGCATATGGAATCCTTTGCCGCCTGATCGATTGTGGTAATGGCGCCAAGCGCCTCACTGAAGTCATTGCCACAAGCGCAGTTAGTCACAACAATTTCACCGATCGAACTGTCAACAGGACAGGTGAACGCCCCGGTTGCGCCCTCTTCGCAATCTTTGTAGTAAATTTTCCAGGAATCTTTTGCCAGCGCTTCCTCGACCTGGTTGGACGATCTTGCGCCATCAGGCGTTACTACTGTCGCGACAAACGGCACTTTGGTCTTACATACTTGCTGGCAAACGCCAGGCGGGCCGTTGGCTGGTATCTGGAAATTGAGTGGAGTCCCTTTATCGGTGCAGATAAGTGTTCCGCTAGAAGGGATGCCTGCCGAATCCTGAATTTCTTTCGCCCGCTGCTGAACTCCCGTGAAGTCATAAGGTGCTGAATTGTTCTTGCAGATATAGACTTTCTCTTGTCTCCACCAGTCCCGACAAACCTTTGTATTGCGCACCGGACCGGAAAATTCCTTACAGAACTGGTACATCTGGAACCCGGTAGGCATGAAGTTCAAGTAGGACGGCCTGCCGTCCCACATTTCCTGCTGAAGACGACAATCGGATCTCTCCTCGTACTGCTTGCAACCCCTGGTGGTACTCTCGACAAGCTCCTGGGAGTCGATTTCGGCACTGACACGAAAGGAGTAGCTTGGCCACTGGGCGTCTGACGAAGGACACTCGACGCTCGTCCTGCCAACCAGAGGCTCCGTTATGCCATTCACCCACACCAAGTTGCCGTTTCCGCTACTGCACCCTCCGCCGGTCAGCGTCATGAAGGATGTCGCCTTATTGATTCTGTATCCGGCGGATTCGGCCGGAGGGGTAACAGCGATAGTGCCGGCAAAGTGGGCATTAACACCAAGAATACTGTTGTACGGTACGCCACCGCAGTTAAGCCCGAGGGCCCCGCTAGGCGAAGTATCCCTCCAGCCGATCGAAAACTTGCCCGTTTCCGGATCTGCCTTGAAGACCTGCTCGACAAAATGGTCTGTGCAAAGCGAGCCAGCTAACGGCACTCCGTTCATGTTTGTCTCTAACGTCTGCACGTACTGTTTCAAATCCAACCAGGCATCGCGCTGGTTTGCACAGGTATACCTCTGCCCCGCCTGCCGGTTCAGGGCGCCACTTACCGTGTTGTACAGGGAATTGGGATCGTTAATCTGGGCATCTTTAGCCGCATCTCCCATCCCGGTCAGCCCGCCTGGAGCGTCGCGGTAAATATTCTGGACATCCACAAGATCCGTGGACGGCATATTGGGCATTGCCTCAGCCTGCTGGGCGGTCATCAGAGTTTTTTCTCCGCCTTTTGCCGCATCGGACTTGACACCGTAATAAATTATGGTGCCCATGTCAGCGCTCTGTATGCTGGTAATGGCGACATCCTTGCGAGATGCAAGCACAGCGGCTGCGATGCCCCCGCCAATATCGGAGATCACGCCGGAGAGATTGATGATCGCGCTGTTGTTTTGCTTTGAGCAGGCATTACTGAAGCAGAAGCAGCTTGACAGCGAATTGACGGATCCTTTGGTTTCGCTCGGGTTAGCCGACCCGGCAACAACGACGTCAATCTTGCCGGAACTGTCTGCTACCCATTTGCGGTACTGGCAATTCTCGAAGGTACCAGGATTGCACTGGGCGTAACCGTCTGCGCATACGGTGGGAATAAGCCTGCCTCCGGCAGATTTCGGGAACACGGAAACTGTCTCCAGGGTGCCGTCCATATTCAGGTCCTGCTCGACAGTGATACCTGTGAGATCACCCGTCGGGACATTCAGAAAGGCTGAAACTCGCATAAAGGGCGAGCCGGATGCCTTGAATGCCTTGGAGTCAAATGAAGTCTGCCCGCTTGCTGACGTCAGCTTGTCACCGCCAACCAATGGTGCGGTCAGGTTCCTATTCACCTTATCCTTGCTGCCCAGGTGCGGCGCCAGGACGTTCCTGTACAGACCCTTGGCATCCGTGGCCGAGTCAGCCATAACGTGCGTGGCCATCGCAACCAGCATGAGCATGGATACGGACACAGATCGCCGCAGAACCATCAATAGACCCATAATGAGCTCCTCCAAAAAAAATACCCGCCTACCTTATATATGGCGGCGGGAGTGACAGGAAATGGCGACGAAACGATTTTTGATCAAGTACCTCCGGCAAAGCCGGGGGTTATCGGCCTCAAACAAAAAAGGGCGGGATGATTTAATCACCCCACCTCTTTGCTCGCAGGGTGCCCCTGGATTCATCCATGGGGGTGAATGCGAGCGGTTTTTGCCTTGTAGTCATAGCCATCTTGCCTATGGATAACTTTGAGATATTTCGGATGGACATCAAAGCTATTCAGCTTGAATGAAGGCCGCTGCCTGATAGAAATCCTACCGACATGAATTCCAGCATATTTGCCGGAGGGGATATCGGCTTCTACAAAGTCTCCTGTCTGAAAACCCATGAATGTTTTAAGACGGGTCCGGTGCCGTATGGGAAATCCGTATTTGTCCGTGCCGCACATTTGGCGGCAGCCATGCCCTGCGGCCTTAACAGTAAGCGGTTTCATCCCGACCGGGACAATGACACCTTCGCCTGACACCCCGACGCAAGCAGCATCGATCCAGTGCTCCTTTGGGAGTGCCTGTCTTGTCCTGTTGTACTTTGTCCGGCCGCCGGAACCGACCTCGACTGGAATGCCTGTTTCCTTCAGCTTGCCGAACAGCGCCCACCTGGTCGAATTGACCGCCGCCGCATCCTTGAGTGGTGCCTTGGCCTGGGCCAGAATCCTTTTCAGCACGTCCGGCTTTTTCTTCAGGAACACTTCTACCGGCAGTGCCCCCTTCTTGACGTTGCACCTTTCGCACGCCAGGGTCAGATTGCTGACCCGGTTGGTACCACCGCTGGTTTTCGGATGGATGTGCTCGACCTGAAGCGGGATATTGTCTGTTCCACAGTACGCGCAAGCCCTTCCCCACTTTTCCAGCAAGTATTCTCTGACCTCGTACCCCGCCAGCGCCCCCTCCTGGTACTCGACCCCGCTGATCTCCGGGTTTTCCATCTGCTGCATATCGAACCGCACCAGCTCCTGCGTGAGGGCAGCAACCGGCGCAAACCGGGAGAGCCTGCTTACCCAGGTCATGACTGTATCGACCCGGTGCTGCAATGAAGGAGGCAGCCAGCCTTCGGGCCTTGTCCTGTTCAGGAACCGTGGCTTCCGATACCTGGTCTTCCTGTTTCTCCTGCTTCTGCGAATTGCCCGTCTACTGTCCAACCTCGACCGGATCGCCTGGCCACGGTGAGAAAGAACCATGGCGAATACCACCTTTCTCGGCTCCTCGCCGACCAACACGATACCCGTTTCCCTGGAACCGGGATCGACCTTGAGTCGCAACGGTTGTACCGGACCGGCCGATTGCTCTTTCAGGACGATTGTGAACGGATACCGCCGGAGCACTGCGGCTTTTCCTTTCGACAGGAGTACCCGTGCCCTGCCAGGCGCTACCGGGTTGCATGGCTTTCTGTCCGTATCGACTACCAAAACGTGTTGCATCCAGTTCCTTCTGGCCTTTTTGGCCCTCCGCTTGCGCGGGTAATGTTTGCCTCGCCAATGTCTTGAGGGCTTTTTACGGCACTTCGGTTGACGGCTTACCCTCACCGCTCCATCCTTGTACCGACAGAGCCTGGAACTGGCAAGCATCCCAGGGTGTCATGACTCTCAAAACGTAGCCCCTTCAGCGTTTCCGCTGGTGGCTGTGGCTGGTCAGATTGAGCTTTTACAAGCCCCCGGATTCATCCGTGGGGTATCTGACCCTTTCGACCAAGATTATTTCCCGCTCCATTAAGATCGGTATTTTCTCACCATCTCATGTATTGCTTCCCGGTAGGTCATCCCACCCGCAACCATCTGCTCCATCTCGGCCATCTCCCCGGCGTCCGACGTGTAAAGATAATAGGAGAAGGGGTCAACAGCCAACCGGACAATGCCGGCACCGTACGGAGTGTCCACGAAAATTTCCGAATACTTCGTTTTGTTCTTTTGCACCGAGTTAAGCAGTTCAATGGTGAACCTGTCGTAATTGATAAGTTTTTCAGCGACAGCCTTCTCGTAATCCTTTGACTCAAGCAGAAATTTGTAGTCAGCGTTGTTCCAGATGATGTCGCCAATAGACCCGAAAAGTTGCCTGTCCAGCAAAGATTGAGTAATTATAATGAAAGAACCCCCATATTTACGAGCCCGCCTGAACCCGGATTCAATGATTTCGCGCATCATCACATTGCCGCCCGCCCCGGACAGAAACTGCCATGCCTCATCGAAAATTACCATCCGGCGGCTGGTCCGGTCGGACAAGTAGAGGTCGCGGGTCACCGCGTCAAGAACCAGTAGCGTTACAACCTTGAACAGGTCTTTTTTGGCCTTGAGGCTTTCCAGCTCCAAGAGCAGGAACTTGTCATTGGCGATATTGAAATTGGCGTCACCAATAAAATACCGGCCATACTGGCCGTGGGACGTGAACTCCGTCATGTTGTAGGCCATTTTGTGGGCATGGATAATGATTTCAGGGGTCGCCCGTTTGTGGTCGCCAAGGTATTCCGGGAACCTGACCAGATACTCATAGACGTCGTCAACAGTTGCCCGTTCGCCCTTCATGGCGTGCGCCCACAGAACTGCGTCCTTGGCGATGGAGTGCTCAACTTCCGGAACATCAGGTTCGTCAGATGCCGAATAGACCATTTGCATGATAATGGCCGAAATGGCAGGAATATCCTCTTCCGGATCGACGATGTTGGAAAACGGATTCAGGCACACATTGCTTGCATTATCAAAATCCAGATACCGGCCATCAAAGATATGGGTCATCCTTTTGTAGGAACCGCCTATATCGATGATCCGCATGATCGTGTTGACCGAGTAGTGGGCAAAGGCAAGCTGATTCACGAAAAAGCTCTTGCCGGCGCCGGAAGATGCAGCAACGAATCCGTTATAGTTATTGGCCATTTTGGAAAAGATGGACAATGGAACAATCTGGCCCGATCTTCCCTGCATCAGCAGCACCGGTTCGTTTGAGCCAGAAAAGTCTCCCTGAATCGGTAGGATGTTCACAATCGCATTGGCGTCAGCAATGGTGTCCCGCTCCAGCATATTCAGGTTATGGGCGTTTGCCCGCATGCCCATGGGAAGCGAAGAAAGGAACAGTGACGTGAGGATTTTCCGGTCTTCCTGGATCAGATAACCATTCCCTTCCCAAATCCGTTTCGCGCACTTCCGGGCGTCATCGGCCTCAGCATAGCTGTCGCCGATAAACCACATAACCGGCATCACCCGGGCAAACACTTCGCCCTGATCGATCTTGTCGATGCCCCAGGTAAATTCCTCCTGCTTCCGTCGAAGTGACCGGGCAAAGGAGCCGGCCGCTGACTGCATGAGCACCATGTCGCACTTTGTCCGCAAATGATGCTTCAGGTTGTCGAAAATGATGTTCAGTGCGTACAAGAAGGGGGTCCGATGCTGCTCGTTTTCCGAGCGAACACCCCAAATTCCGCCAAACAGTTCCTTTGTCTGTAACGGGTCCACTTCGACCGGGTACGCCTTGGGGGTCATACTGCACCACACCTTGCCGCCAATCTCCATGTGATCATCGCTCACATCGATTAAAGTCCCGCCGAGTATCACTTGCTTGCCAAGAGGCAGGTGATCATTATAGAGACTCGCAATCCGCTGCCCCGAACCGTCTATGGCATCACTCACGGAACCATTGAACAGTCTCCGACCCCATTCAAGAAGATCGGGCGGCTCCATGTGCCGCGGGCCGATGTGCATACCGTCCAGTGTTTCCTGCACAAGAGTCCGGATGTCCTCCATTTTGACCTTTGCGCCAGACGGTATCTTCAGGCTGACCAGAAGCCGGTACCTTCGCAAAGGGATATTGGACAACTGAGGAATACCTTTGGAACAGTCGCGCAGGAAATTGCAGTAACTGTCGATGGCATCATTTACGAGAGGGTCGGCGGTATCCCGCATTCCCTTGAATGCCTGCAGATAGGGATCAATGTGACTGTCGGCGTGTAGCAGAAACTGGAGTACACTGAATGGTGGAATCTGTAACCGCGAAAGGGCCTCCGACACATGAAGTACCTTTTCGCTCGAAAAGACCAGCGGGGTGCATTCCCATATATAGCCCTGAGAGTCGTCAGTGTTGTAGTAAATCTTCGTCTCTTCGTCGTAGGCAACCCATGGCAGGTAATCGGAGAACTTGTTGTGATACGAAAACCCCAACAGCTGCCCTTTTGTCGCCCCTGCCTGGCCCTTGCCAAGTATTTTCGCAAGCAATGACATTACATGGCCTCCGCGGATTGCAGCAGGTAGTCGCCAAGGATGAACCGGGGCTTGTCCATCATCGTATAGACGAATTGCGGCATATTCAGGGAATCATCTTCCCCTTGATGCGGCAGGAACAGGATGCGCACCACAGTCGGCGGAACAACAATCGGTGTCACCGGGGCCTTGACCAGTTTGGTCATTTTATTAAACTGCGCCTCACGGAAAGCCGATTCTGCCGCTCCCATCGGAGCCTGACCAACTCCCCCAGGGTTTGCCGCGGCATCTTTACGGTCGCTGAGCAAGTCCGCGGCCAAGGCTTCCTCGTAGGCTTCAGGAGTGGAAGCACACTTGCCGGTACCGGCGACCTTTTTACAGGAAAACTCACTTTCGTAAGGGTTCAGGACGGCATTGCCGACTGCGGCACACCCGCTAAAGCCGAAACTCCCGGCCAAAAGCCCTGCCACAAGAAAGAGTTTAGTACCACGAAACAGACTTGTTGTTCTTGATATCAAGCTGCACCCCCTTGGATACAATCAATGTGATTTTGTCCTTAACACCAACTTCGATTACTGGCATGGTTTGACGGGCAAGCTCCAGGTAGAACTTCTGAATATCCTTAGCTGCGTTGGACAGGGCGCCCCCGGCAGCAACAATCCCAATATCCTTCAAGTCCGTTCCTATGGTTGTCGTAGTGCCAAGCGCCGTCAGGTTCGATGTGCTGCCGGCCTGCTGCATGGCCTGTCCGATACCGCCAAAGAAGCCGCCAACCATTGCTCGCGCTATAGCCGAGCCCATCTTGGACACCACCCTGCCGGCAAGACCAATCTTACCGTCACGGTCCTGAACGAACCCGGTAATCTCCTGATCGACAACCGCCTGGCCTTTCTTTGACAGACAGGAAATGGAGACCAACCTCAAGTGCGCACGCTCGTCGGCCAGGTTACCCACGCCCTCAGCGATGACAAAGCAGCCGCGCAGGTTAGCCCTTACTTCGTTTGGCAGAACTGCCGGCGCCTGGATTCTCAGCAGCACCGGAACCGGATTCCCTCTCGCCCCTTCCGTTGTTGGTGCGTTCAAGCCACTGAGGAGATGAGCCTCCATAAAGGAGGGGGGCAGGTATGCCGTACGAGGCCCGGATTCTTTTTTTTTACCCGCTGCTGCGCCCTTTGAAGAAGATTCCGCCACAACTTCCTGCTTCCCTTCAACCGTACCGATCCCGCCAATCAACTCGACTACCGGCGTATGCGGGACAGGGGCGGGTCCTTCCCCATCGTAGGCAGGCGCACCGCTCGGCACAGGCGGCAGGGCGCTGACTCCCCTTGAAGGTGCGGGTGGCGGCGGCACCGGCAACGGCTGTTCCGGCTGGAGTGCCGCCTGCAGGTTCTTGTCGAATGCAGACTGCGGACTTCCTGCCGCAACGTCACCCCCGGGAAGAGGCTGACCGCTCTTTAGTGCTTCAATCAGCTTTTGCTGTTCGGCCAATTGCCGCTCCAGCTCACCCGTCTTGGCCGTTACGCTTTTCTCCAGCATTTTGTTGTCAAGGCTCAGCGTCTGTGACGGATCCACTGCCGAAATCTTTACGGGTGACTCCTTGCTCGATGGGCTCGTGAAGTACACAAGTGTCATAATGAGAGCCGCGACACCGAATATTCCGGCGATCATAATACGTTGCTGGTTTTCCGGCCGCTGCGACTTGTATTTCGCTTTTAATTTATTCAGCATCTTCTTCCTCCGTATTGTCAGCCACAAGAGATGCTCGCAATTCCACAACAAAAAGCCGGGCCTTTTCGCCCTGCAGCACCTTCAGCCGGTCAAAAGCAATGGCCAGGGGATTGTCGGAAATTTCCTTCCGGATGAACGACTTTTCTTCCAGCTCGATGCCGTTGCCCACGGGAGTGACCTGGAACTCCTTCAGTACCAGCCCCTCGCCGTCAACAGTTATCGTTCTTCGATGGATAACCCCTACGTGTTGAAATAAGCGCAATACCTTGTTTTCGGCTGTAACCGTAAAGGACTCGGGAATGTCGTCCAGGTAGGCCCGCTTAATGAGGCCTATGACCTTTTTCTTGATGGTCTGCTCCTTGAACAGGGAAATGTTCTCTTTGGCCTTTGCAACCCTGCCGCTCTCCAGGCGGATGGTTTGTGACGGCACCGCCTTGGGTATGGCGACGAGATTGTAGACGGCGTCACCGCATGAGATGAACAATTCCATCGGCATCTTGGTGTAGTTGACCTTGCCGTCGACTTTCTCTACCCGGAACTTAACAAAGGCGTTCTTGCCGGTAATCTTGACCAGCACACCCTTTTCTTCCGAGTAGTTCACGTCCTTAATAGGGGTCCGGCAGACCACCCGGTTCACGTCCGACCGGGAAAAGATTGCCCGCTGGGTGACTTCGGGCATGGCAACTTGTCCACCAAGCTCCATGTCCGGCTCGGTGGCGGGAACCCCAATGTCTGATCCGTCAGCAACGGAATCGTCCAGCTTCCCCTTTTGCAGAGACTCACCTTTGACCTTGTTTCCCCGTTCATCGCCATCGTCGGATTCAACCGGCGGCGTGGCCTTCTTCTTGCCGCCATAGAACGCTGAAGCAGGGGTTGCCGACTTTGCAGGTGACCCGGTGTTGCTGCTTAAAGCGGATACGCTTTCCAGGGCGGCTGCCGATTGTTCGTCGGATGCAAACGCCCCTCCAGCGGCCAACGCTAGAGCCAGCGCACAGTGCGTTACGATCAATGCCTTTTTCATTTCTGGACAGCCTCCCCACTCTCAGGCCCTACTTTGATCAAAGCGGTGGAGTCTTTCTCGGACGGTTTGACCGCTTCGGCCTGGGGTGATACGTTATTTTTCGCTTTCTCCGTTATGGCGGTCAGGAAAAACCGGCCTTCGGTGATCGCATACGATATCTGATAGGTTTTCTCTGAAACATCATTAAATGTCGTATCAACCCACTGTCGAAGCGTCCCGGATACCGACATAACATTCTTTGTCGTGTCTACCTCGATAGGTCGGTTGATAACAAAAGACGAAGAAACCTTGGTTCTCTCGATGGTTTCAGCCATGGCAAAAAAGGATTGCTTGGCAGCCGGGAACGTATCCGGAGTGAAGTATTGAAGCAACTCGCCAAACTGCCCGCGAGCAGACGTAGGGTTGTAGTTGAACGCAAGGCCGGAAATGGTCCTCGCGAAAGACCGAACGTAATCTTCAGAAGCATAACTGTCTGTTATGCTGATTCGCCGATCCAGACTGGCAGGCATAATGATCGTCCGCTGATGATGAACGGCATTGTCAACCCGCCAGCCAAGCCAGATGGTTGAGATCCCAATTACAACAACAGTGAATTTAAGCAGTCGGTTTTCGGCAAGAAGGTTGCCCATCTTGCCCTCAAAAATTGTCAGCTTCATAATTATAATCCTTTTACACAGCCCATTTTATTCTGAAAAATTACGTTCAAATGCACTGGGATATCCCTTCAGCTTGACAAATCCGAGGGAGTACAGGAAGTGTTTGAAGTACCCCCTGGAGCCGCGGCGTTTAATTTTTATATACATCCATGGGACAACAATTATTCCCGCCCATATCAACGGATGATCAAAAACCATAGCCGCAAAAAACATCAAAAAAATCATTGCCGCCTCATCCATTTCCCACCAGAGTATCTGCATCATCCCCGATAAGTACTGAGGAAAGCGTGTGCCGTATGTTGCCATAAACACCTCGACCTTCTGCTGATTGACAATATGAAAAGGAGAGGTGGTACATGAATACACAGCCGCCACCCCTCCCGCTTCATTGACAAGTCGCCTAAAAAATAAAACCGTTAATTGCCGTCAAGATAGATGGGGACTTGAGAATCGCCATGACGCCCATCCCGGTTCCAAGAGCGGGCATAAGCTGCTGCTTGAACAGGAAAAATCCGGCCAGGGAGGTACCGCCCAGGCCAACAGTCCACCCAGCAGGTCCCGTTGCCAACTTATGGGCAAAGTCGTAAAAATCCCCGCCTATGTCGGTACTACCTACTGTCGGAGCAACACCAGCCATTGCCACTCCGGACATCGCCACAACTGCCAGGCACACACTAGCGGTCAGCAAGTTTTTCCGGGTCAAATACTTTTTCATAAATAAATTCCTTTCTTGTTTTTTACCGCAAAACGGTTGAGGTTCACGTTAACCGCACTGACAGGCGCCACAGGCACACTTCACGCATTCGCATGCCATCGCGGGGTTTGCCGCGAACGCCATGATCACGGCGGCACAAAGGAACAACAGGGACTTGATGCCCAACTTCTTGATCATTGCTTGTTTTCTCCTTTCTTCAAATTCTGCTCAATGAGCGGGATATTGGCTCCACTGACAAACGAGCCATTGACGAAAAAGGCAGGGGTACCGTTGATGCCTGACTTTGCGGCCAGATCCAGATGGATGCCGGACAGCCTGACGTCTTCTTTGAAAGCCGGTAACGGCTTCGAGTCATACGCTCCGGAAAATACCTCGTGCAAGGCCTTTACCTTGTCTTTGGCCGACAGGATGTAGCGAACCTTTGCTTCGGCCTGGGGGTGCAGGGATGGGATCGGGTGAAGGAACACGTACCTGGTCACATCGGTGCGCCCTTGCCAGTAGTTGTTCATTTTGCGGCAGAAGGGACAATCCGGGTCGGTGATCTCGATGACCACGTTGGGTCCATTGCCAACCTTCACTGCGTCTGCCAGGTGCGGATTGTACATGGCGATCTTTTTCGCATTGATTCTGTCCTTCGCGGCGGTGGTGATATTTTTGCCTGTGTGCGCCCATATTTCGCCAAAAATGACATGCTTGGTTTGCGGCGAATAATAGAGTATGTTGTCGCCGCTGATGACTTCAAACAGACCATCGATGGGGCTTTCGGAAACTTCGCCCACCATCAGCTTTGGGAAGGTTTGGCGAAGCGATGCTTCGGCCTGGGCTGCGGTGCTGGTTGGCGCCGCATAAGAGGTGCTGACCAAAATGCCGGACATGAGCGCTGCACATGCCAGGGCTTTGGCAAATCTAACGGATACGTTCATCAGTAAAATTCCTTTCGCGAATCTGGATGACTGCTTTACGATTTTTGACCAAAGAAACATCTTGTTGCCTGCTTTCCCCATACCAGGAAACGTTTGCCACCTTGACGCCCAGCGATTCGACGTACGCCGCAACCGCCTTTGCCCGGCGCATGGACAATTTCATGTTGTATGAGCGGGGGCCGAGCTTGCAGGCATACCCTTCGACAACCACAGGTACGCCCGGCTCAAGGGAAGCCATGCGCTCTTTCAAGCGGGTCGCCTCTTCCTGGTTTATCCTCGCCTGGTTCAGCGAGAAGAACACTTCAGCAAAGGGGCCAGCCGCAATAGCCGCTTGTGGGGCTTCACTTTTCGCCGGTTCAGCAGGCAGCGCTCCCAGGGGCTGAGGACCGGCAATAAACCCGCCATCAAATATCGGCACAGCTGCCTTCAGTGCCGGCAACCCAGGGCAGTTATCGCAAATGTAGTGTTGACTATCCTGTATGACGTAGACGGCGCTACCCCCATCGTACTTATAAACCCCGGCCCGCAGCTCGGCGGAGTGAGACACCCCGCTCATGGCAAGAACTGCCACCACTGCTCCAGCCATTGTTTTCCTCATAAACAAACCCTCCAACTTATTTTGGGGCTTTCCCCCTACCTTATATATGGCGCAAGGGGTGACAAGAATTACGCGCTGGCTCGAAATACAGCATCGAAATCAATATTGACGCCGGCGGCGGGTCCGCGGCCCATATTCTCCACGAGCGGCTCACCTTCACCGCACACGGATTCACTGACAGGGAGAACGTGCCGCTTTTCTTCCACCCGGCTTTCGGTTAAGGGCGACTTCTCTTCATCGAAAGAACCTCCCCCTTCCGCCAAATCGGATTCCGGGTTGAATATTGCTGCCATTTTCTGGCCATCGTTACTTCGTATGAATGCTTCCAAGGCGGCCGAGATAAACATGCCAAGCCGTTTCGTCTTTTTGAGCCTGTCCAGCAGAACGATAAGGTCCGGTACGTCTGTAGACACGGTCGCCAGATATTTGCCCCGCTTCATCACGCGACCTTCCTTTCTCCCGCCATAATCTTCCTGGCTAAAACCTCAAATCCGTACACGTTGGAAAATTCGGGCTCATGCAGAATGCTGATACGGACACGGGACGAGTTGATCGTGGAGAAGTACCTGGCCCCGCCACCGAAAAACACAACATCGGAAAACTCGGCGCCGCTGCCCATTTCACCTCGCAGATCGCCGACGACATCGGCGATGGTATCCTCCAGAAACGTCTGCGCAGAACGGTCGATCTCTTTGGAAAGATCTATCCGGTCCAGGCCGTACTGCAGTTCGCGACGTTCAAGAATTCGACTGATCTCTACCGGGGTCATGCTGCGGCCCGGGGTCATGTGGGCAATTTTGGGAAGGAGGAGTTTCGTGGCCATCTGGTGGACGCCACGTTTGTAGGAAGTGGAGTTGTAGAGGACTTTCTTTCGCCGGGTGCTGTAAAGGGTCGAGATCACCGTATTGAATCCAATGTCGATACCCATGATATTGCCATCGCCCCATAAGCTGCCGGAGTGGTTCAGGTAGTGCATGATCCCGCCATACCCCTGCCCGAAAACAAAAACATCTGCAACCTGGCAGCCGGAAATGGCTAACAGGGACTGCCGTATCTGGCAGACAGCCGAAGAGGGGTTGTCTGCACCCTTTTCCATCTCTGACTGCAAATAGGCATAAGGGAGACCCACTGCCAAGGTGATTGTCTGGCCAGGTGCAACATCTGCCTCCCTGAGTGCATGCTCAACAAAACTGGCGTAGTGCCGGGACAGCTCCTCCGGGGTCTTTAAATAGTTGGATCCGGTTCTTAAAAGGACCTCTTCGCCGACAACAATGTCATCACCGTGCCGGGTATATGCCGAGACAATGCGCCCCTTCTTCTCACCTATCTTGTACTTCAGGGCGGAAAAACCCAGATCAAAAACAGCAAGCATTAGTATTGCTCCTTTCGCGAACATATTTCGTTATCGAAAATCACAATACTTTGTTTTACAATGTTTTGCAATATTATAAATTGAAAAACGAAAAATAATAATGAATAATACGGCGCGATGAACCGCTGCAAAATGCATTAAAACAACAAATAATATGGCAAAACGATGAATTCTTCGGAATAATGGAAAACTGCCGACAGTTTTTACTGCGGAATAGTGATGAATACTGCGGAATACTTCAAAAAACCAATTATAGTTAGATTTAGAAGTACAAGAAAAAATCAAAATAATACGGAATAGTGATGAATAATTCGGTGAAACGAAAAATAGTTATAAAAAATCATGCAAACTATAATTAGAAAAAATAAGCAAAACACATCAAAATACGAAATTGTGAAGAATAATTGGTTTTAGTGGCGCACCGTGAACAACGGGGCCGGGTGTGGAGGGAGCAGGCGGAGTTTCACCAGCGATTTCTGCATGACATAGCGACGAGTATGGTCCAACCGTGCGGCGGAGGCAGTCTCTCCCACGCCGCGAATATCCGGGCTGCCCTCACTATAGGCAACGTAACACCCTGTAATTTCGCTGTATTCCTCGACAAACCGCAAACTCTTCCTGACATGGCCCGCCTCTGGACTCTTGCCGGGCAGATCCGAACCCGCCTCGTCAGCAAGAAAATAAAGACGGGCGTGCATGGCAGGCCAATCATTGGCCAAAGCGTTGTGCGCCGCCACGGAAGAAGCGTTGTTGAAGTCTGGCTCGTGCGCCAGGGCAACCTCGGTATCAGCCGGGGAAAGATTGTGGCTGTTGCACCACTGCAGGTACGACAAACCGACTTTTTTCAAGGTTTTTTCTATAAGATCCGGCAGTTCGAAGCGCTGCTGTCTTTTGCGCTGCAGCTTGGCGACAGCGCCGGCCTCCCGAAGCACCTTATACAGCAAACTGGCTGTTGGATGATTGAGCACCCTGGACAACTCAACCACCGAATATCCTTTGCGAAAAGCTACACACAGCTCCTCGACGAAATCCCGCCATTGCTTGCTCTCCCGGTCGAACCCAGCCCACAGCATCGACCTACCCACGACTAGCCTCCTCTTCGTCCCATGCCGGCAAAAAGGCCGGCCCCGGATGTGGCGGCAGCAGGCTGAGCTTGGCAATGGAGTGGTTTAAAATGTAGCTCCGCGTCATACCCGCCAAAGCCACCCCCCGTCTCTCGCCAAAACCACAAATAGCCGGATTCTTCTCAACAAACGCCTTGAAGCAATATTTCTCATAATCGTAGACGATGATGACCGTGTCCTTGTTTTCCAGGCCGGGGATTTTTTCAGGCGAAAAATTGTAGACCGGCGTGCTGTCCGGCCAATAAATCCGGTCGTACATCCGCGGCCAATCGTTTTTCAGTGCATTGTGTGCGGACAGGGACGCAGAATCCCACCGGTCAAGCGGCGAAAGCAGCGCAAGGCCTGCCGTCTCCGCATCAAGGTCGTGGCTGTTGCACCACTTCAGATACGTGAGGTCCGCCTTCTCCAAGGTCGCTTTCAACAGCTCCGGCATCTCATAAGACCGCCCGCGCTTCCGGGGCAACGGAACTATCTCTCCCTCGTCCCGCAACAGGTCGTAGAATTTTCTTGCGCACGACTGGTCAAGAATTCTGGTTAGCTCAACGACGGAATAACCTCTGCGATATGCCGAACAAAGCAGCTTGATGAAATCTTTATAGATTTGCTCGTTTTTATTCACCCCACCCCAAAAAGTGAGACCTTTTCTACCCACCGTTCTCGCCACTCCCATTCCCTACCTTTCTGCTCCACGGATTCCCCGCGGTTAGTAACCTAGATTATTCCTTTGTCTTCGACAAAGTCTGTGTTATTAAACACGGCGATTTTGCCGAAAAAGACGTTGAAAGTATAAAATATTATCCTTTCAAAGCCGATTTTCCTAAAACGGACAAGATTGCCTACATTGCCCCTGTGGAACCATGTCGAATTGACCTTTTTCATCGTGCAGCAACCTGAGCCATTGCATCGCTGTTGTGAGGATTCTTTCTCTTTGTCCCGACAGGAACCCCCCTTTTGGTCGGTATCGGAAAAAGCAGAACCTTGCCTGAACCGAAGTGAATTTGACCAGCCTTCTGGACTTTTTCCTGCGCTCGGATGAGCAGTTTCCGGACATCCGCCGCACTGATCCCCATCACCTCGCCGGCATCCGATGTGCTCATAGAGGTCACTCCCCCGAAACCGGAAACCAGCTCGAAAGCCATCCGTTCTCTTGCTGTCAAGAGGGGGAGTGCGGTGCGAATCGCATAGTCATCCCGGGACTCCTGTTTAAGCCGGTCGTTGAACTCGGAAATCATAGAATCCACATCAGGACACTCAATCAGCCGGTTCTCCACCTCGTCCTCCAGATCGGCACACAGCTTCACATAGTGCAGGCTCTGCGACGAGATCAGCATCCTGTCGAAATCGAACCAGAATATCGAATACCAGGGCAGCCCCTTCCTTTCCGCCTTGACGGTCGCCTCTGTGAGCAGGAGCACCGCATCCCCGAGGAAATCCTCAAAGTCCATCTCGGTTAACGAAAAAGTGGACGATCCCTTGTGATACGTCCTGATTTTGTTTCTCAGCAGCGACTCGTTATTTTTGACCCAGGCCGAAGCCCAGGCAACACGATCGGACATGCTGGCAAAAACGGGAAACTCCTGCAAATCGCTCCGCTGAACCTGCTCCCTCTGAACTCTCCCCCGCTGTCGCGAAACACTGTCGCCGCCCAAAGCCAATCTCCTTGCATCGATACTTCCCATAACCTGTTCCATCACCTACCCCCCTGGTTTATGTTTGACGATTTCTTCCGGGGAGCCTTTTTCGCCCCGCTCGACCCGGCCGGTTTCCGTGTTGTGCCTTTCCTTCCTTCGCTCTTTCCCGATTTACCCAGTGCCTTGTCCAGCCATTCGCTACAAGCCTTCCCGCTGGCAGAAACCTCCGCCGGAAGCTCCACTCCCTGCTTGGTGGCCAGAGACTGAGCGTACTTGAGCGCCTTTTCCGTAGGCGGCCCATCGGCCTTTCGTTCTCCCCGTTGCGGTGGGACCGCATACCCTGTCCGGGCGTGAACCCCCTTCACGAACTTTTGCCAGCCTGCCCCCGGGTCTTTCGCCTCAACCTTGTCCAGGTACTCCTCCATCCGGGCGGTCAGGTCGAACTCCATCACCCAGGGATGGTTGGCGGCAAGCCAGTCGAACACCTTCTCACCCTCGGCCGTGGCGTGAATCTGCTTGCCCTTCACCTCCAGGTAGTTCCGCTTCTTGAGGGTGGCGATGATCGAGGCGTAGGTGGATGGCCTGCCGATACCCAGCTTCTCCAGTTCCTTGACAAGGGTCGCTTCCGAGTAGCGAGGCGGCGCCTTGGTCATGCGCTGGATAGCCTCCTGCCCGATCTTCTCCAACACCTCCCCCTGGACGAGGGGAGGTAAAGCCTGACTGTCGTCATCTGCCCCCTGCGACTGGTAGTCGTACACCGACAGCCAGCCCGGCACGAGCAGCACCTTGCCCTTGGCGGCGAACTCGTGGCCGGCACAGATCAGCGTCGCCGTGGTGTCCTCGAACTCGGCCGGAACACACTGGGAGGCCAACGTACGGCGTACGATCAGCTCATAGAGTTTGCCGTGTTCTTCGGAAAGGGATGCTTCGCGCATAAGGCGGGGAATGTCTGCGATGGAATGAAGGTGGGTCGGCCGGATCCCCTCGTGGGCCTCAGCCTGGCTGTTTTTGGACTTGTGCTTAACGGGTTGTGCTGGGACGAGTTTCTGGTCTGACTTCGACAAGAAGCTCCGTATCTGGGCGATGAAGTCATCAGCGATGGATACGCTGTCCGTCCGGTGGTAGGTGATGAACCCCTCTTTGGCGTTGCCCCCCTCGAACAGCTCCTGGGCGAGCTTCATGGTCCGTTCTGGGGTGATGTTCAGGTTGGCCGATGCCGCAGCCTGGAGGTCGACAGTGGTGAACGGCGGGCGGGGATTGGCTTTCCGATTCTTCTTTTCCAGGGCCCGCAGTTCTGCTGACCGGGCCGAGCTGACGGCAGCAATAATGAACTCGGCTTCGCTGACCACGTCGAAACGACCCTTGGTTGAAAAGGCTGTGAAGGTTGCAGAACCCTTGCGAAGCGTAATGGCCGGTATCCAGTAAGGTGTTGCAACGAATGCCCGGATCTTCCGCTCGGCCTCAACGACTAGGCGAAGCGCAGGCGATTGTACCCGGCCTACCGAATAACTTCCCTTGAGGGCGGAGCAGACCAGAGGCGACAGAGTGTATCCCACGATTCGATCACCCACTCTACGGCCCAGAAATGCCTCATAGAGACCTTTGTTTGTCATGGCGAAGGGTACGGCTGCGGCAAGGGACGCCTTAATGCCCAGATCGGTGATTTCGCGTATTTCTGCGCGGAAGATTTCCTTGGCCTGGGACTTGATCTCCTCGTAGGCCATCATGCCGATGGCATAGCCTTCCCGGTCCGGGTCTGTGGCGATGACGACCTTCTCGCCCTTGCAGGCGTCCTTCAGCTTCTTGACTACATCCCCCTTGCCGGCACTCACCACGAAGCTCGGCTCGTAGGTGGAAAGATCAACCCCAAGGCTGTCGTCCGGCAGATCCTTGAAGTGCCCTACCGTGGCGACAACTTTTGCATTTGCCGCCGCGGAAATTTTTTTGATCTTGTTGGGGGACTCAATAACTATGACCACGCCGCCGCCTTATTGGTTTTTTTGCACAACAAACAAAATTTTTTGCTTTTATTTACCCGAATCTGAACTTGCAGCAAAAAACTTATTCAACTATTCCGGCTATTTGTAACTGACCCCGTAAACACACAGTCTGAAAGAAACGGCTAATTAAAACCAAAGTCTTGCGCCCATAAAAGAATAGTGGTACAATGTAAATCACATTGCAATAATGATATATTGTAAAACAAACTAAAAGTAACAAGAAACAACGAGAAATGCAACGAAAACTTTGCTTTTCAAATAGTTTGTCGTAACATGTCGTAACAAAAGGAGTAATGAGAAATGGCACCCTCAACGATCCACGAACGACTGCGCAAGGTACTAAGCCACGTCAATATCAGCCAGGCCGCGTTCGCTGAATCCCTCGGCATCGGCCAACCGCACATGTCGACGATTCTCAGCGACAAGCACCAGCGTAAGCCGTCCAAACGCGTCCTGCGATCAGTGTCAGAAAAGTATGGGATCAACTACGAATGGCTGATCAACGGTGATGGGGATGTGGTCTTTGAGGAGAAGCAGCCCGCTGCGGCATCCGCAGAGACCGACCCGCCAGAGCTGCAGCAGGTAATCCAGGAAGCCCGGTCGATCTGGGATGGCTTGGAAATGGATGAGCGCTATGAACTTGCGGCCATGTTGCTCAAGGATATAGCGAGGAAGAAAAAAGAGCAGGCAATGCAGAATGGGGAGAAGGGCAACCTACCCCACCTTAACAGGTCCCGCTGACAGAACAAGGGGGTACCCCGCGAGATCGGGAGGCCCCACCCGAACTTTCCTCCCCCTACCCGCTCGACCTTTGCCTAGCAAACCTACCCGAAGTACCTCCACAGCGCAAACCAGCAACGTGTCTGCATGTAACCGGATACGACACGAAGACATCCCGCCGGACAGGCGGCCATCTCAGCCCAGCTTTTGGCGGTCTTGGGATAGCGCGAGCTATCGGAATGAACGTCGGCAGCGAGCTGCGGCCTTGGGTGTGGACAACCTGATAAGGTTGTCCATGCCCAACAGCGAACGCGGTGCCGCCTGCCCAGGTCGCGGCCAGCAGTGCAACCTTCCTGCTACCAAATCAAGTTATCCCCACCCGTTTTCCTTTAAAGACTTTATAAAGATTTTAGTTAAGACGCGCGCGCGCGATTTAAGGTTTTGCGAAGCCGCTCTGGGCGTGGGTTTGGTGGGTGTTTTTGTGGGCGATATACAACTTGCGGTGTGGGTGATATACAACCTAATCCACAGGGGTAAACGTGGGTGATATACAACCAAATCCACAAAAAAATGACTTATCAACAAATCGTGGGTGATATACAACTCTATCCACAGGTGTTATTTTGCCATTATCGCTACTTTATTGTTTTTCAAACACTAATAAAAACAGCTTATTACATACTTTTGCGTGGGTGATATACAACTCTATCCACAGGCCGCTTCCAGGTAGATTCTTCCGCAAATGACAACAGGTGTGGGCGATATACACACACTATTGCAGACAAAAAAACCCGCCTGATTCTTCCAAGCGGGCCTTGCATCTCATCTTGCACTTTATAGGTTCCTGCAATTACTCAGTTTTTCTTCGACTGCATACTTTCTTTAACATCCTTAACCATTTCAACGATCCGGGCGCCAGTCCTGCTGAAAAAGGTCAGCGAATCATCTTTTTCATTGATCTGTATACGGTAGTCTGGAAGGTTGCCCAGATCCGCCTGCCGTTCAAACAATATCCGGCGAAACTCCCTTAGTGATGACATCGACCCGCTTTTCTTCCACAGGGTTTCGACCTTGACTTTCCATTGGGGCTGATTGCCGCAATGCTTCCTGGCCAACTCATAGAGCCGCCGATCAATCCCGCTAGACAGTGCAAAATATTCCTGGTTAATGGTGAGCATTTCCATGGCAGCATTTTTAATGGCGCCCCACAACCAATCACAGAGCTTGATATCTACGGACCTGATTTTGCCAGCATCCGTTCGGGCGGAAACCCTGTACTTGTCTATCAGAGAAAACCCCTCTGTATAAGTCATCCCTCCCGACTGAATAGTCGTCTTGATGGCCGTGCCCCTTAACCGGTCAAGGGTATCCATCATGCCTTTGTATTGCTGGGACCCCTTGCCCTTTCCTGTTGCGGAAAAATAATTGTACGCATCAATCCGGATCGGCACATTGACATCGCCAATCGTCCCCCTGTTCATCCCTTCCCTGACCAAAGTGCAAACGTAAATAAGGAGGTCCTTATCCCAGATGGTCGGAATACCCTTACTGGTTGGCATGATCTCCAAGATCACCTTGCCGTCGGCCGTCTCATATCGCCTGTCCTTCGTATCCTTGTTTTTGCTCAGTGAGAAAAACGGATGCTCCATAGAGTGACGTTCTCCCTTCGGGTTCCAGGTCAGTACGTCGGCAATAAACAGCGATGCCTGCGGAAATACGTCCTTGTCATCTTCAACAATATCCTTATCGTCATTCTTCACACTAACCTCCGTTTTTCGAAACACTCATCTGCTGCAGTGCTCCTCCCATATCCCGCAACCGGGACGCCATCACTCCAGTATCCAGTTCTTACCGGACAGCAACCGTGCAATTTGGTACGCAAACTACGTCGCCACCCGCAGTTTCTTTTTATCGGCAAACTGCTCAAAAGATAAAGACCTGACATGTTCAATTTGAACCAGAAGATTGTGGAGGCACTCGGCCTGCGCCGCCTCAAAAGCCCCCTTCAAACCGCCTTTGCACCCTACCCTCTGCTCCGGCTTCGGAAGGAAATAACCGTCTACTTTTTCTACAGCATTGCCAAGTTCGTACCTGTTCATCCCCCACTCCCTTTCAAGGGCGACTTTCCAGCCCCCCTTTACCGCATCGCCGCCGGCATAGTGCCACCCGGCGACCGTGCGGCCATTTAACCAATGAAATGCCCGCCGATATATTCTACCAGACCGCACCGTTAGCTCGATCACTAACCCAATTTAGCTCGGCGTTTCCCTACTCGCCCGCCACCTCGACAGTATAGCACTGCCGGGTTAACGTGGAAACCTTCGTACTGACTCGATTATTAAGCATCATCTGCCGGCCCTTTACCCAAGTGGGCAGGCCCCGCTCGTCAAGCGGTCCCACATTGACCACCAGAAAACGGCGAGCACCACTGCGAATGATATCTCCAGACACCGGGACTGACGTAATTACTTGATCAGGGCCCCTTTCCTGCCGTAACGCCTCAATCTGCCTACTGACATAGTCCAGCTCCCACAGCAACTGGGCCCTCCTCTCCAGAAGTCTTTCCAGTTTACTCGACATCGACAACTCCTTCCCGTGCAATATCCCTCAGCAGCGGATGACCCTTATCCATCACATCCAGGAGCAACCTCTTTTCCTCCAGGTACACGGCAGCGAACTTCGGATCGTGCTGGATGATGCTGCTCGTGTTACTAATAAGGTCAGCGTACTTTATCGTCTGTACCCAACCGGGAGCTTGCGCCAACCGCTTTCGGCTCGCTTCCTTGCGGGCAGCCCGGTTACCTTCTTCCAGATCGGAGAGAAGCAGCACACCATCCGCGACCTTTCGCCCAAACCGTTCATCCAGCTCCTTGTGACTAATGTCCTGGTCTTCCATAACATCATGCAGCCAGGAAACTGCCATCACGACATCCGGGTGTACTTCCATATACAGCCAGCCAACCGTCATGACAATACCGGCCACCTCAGCCAGATGGTCAACGTAGGGGTTACCCGTATACTTCCTGATCTGGTACTTGTGCTTCTCCCGGGCGAACAGCATTGCCTCAAAAGCGAGCGTGGAGGACAACATCCTCTCGACAGTTAATTCCGACATGAAGTTCCTCCTTTTTTCCACCAGGTCGCCGACTCCAGGTAATCCGCATACTCCCGCAGATCGGTCTGTAGTCTGACCCGGCCGTCGCAGACGTCCGCGGGAATCTCGCCTTCCGTCAGCTCGACCAGCTCTTCGAGAGCCGCCCGTGCCGCATCCAGCTTGGCGATGATTTTCGGCACCCTCTTCTCAAGGTTTACCATCAGCAGCCTCCTCGAATTTTCTGATCTCCACACCCGCCTCGGCGAGCATCTCCGCAGCCAAACTATCAGGGTATCCCCGGGTAAACACGATTGCCACGACCCCCGCATTGATGAGCATCTTTGCGCAGATTGCACACGGAGAGTCCGTGCAGAACAGGATACTGCCGGAAACATTGACGCCATGCTTGGCCGCCTGAATGATGGCATTCTGTTCTGCGTGGAGACCTCGGCACAACTCGTGTTTTTCACCCGACGGCACGCCCAGCTTTTCCCGGAGGCAACCAGTATCGAGACAATGGCTCGTCCCGGCAGGGGAGCCGTTGTACCCGGTAGCCAGGATGTTCTTGTCCTTGACCAGGACCGCTCCCACCTGCCGGCGCAGACAGGTTGACCTTTTGGCGACCAGATGGGCGATCTCCATGAAGTATTCGTCCCAGGATGGCCGTGACTGGTGCTGCTCAGGGAATGCGCTGTTGCAGTTCGACTGAGTGCTCATCGCTTTTTGCTTATCCTGTTAAAAGCAGCCCTTGCCTGCCTGAGTGCCGTTTGCGCAAGGTATTCCACTGTCCCGACGTGCCTCGACTCTTTTCCCGTAATCGCACCATATTGGTACGCCTCGATAAACGGGCCGACCAGCTCAGCGAAAATAGCCTCGACCTCAGCAGACCCTGCGTGACGTCCCAGCTCGAAAGCAGCCTCATACGCCAGTGTGAAAATCTTTGGCCGAACTTTGTACTTTTCCAGTAGATCGTCAACATATTCCTTGAATATGACAGACGACAGGTTGATATAATCCTGGCGAATCCGCTCCACAATCTCCACTGCTTCATGGGCCAGCCTTTCACTCTCGCCAATCTGCTCCTCCACCGTGCCAGTAAACCTGCTTAGGCCAGCGGCGATATGCTCGGAGGGATCAAAAAACTCGGGCACAATATCAGCAAGTCGTGCGGCGTACTTTCGTTCCCATACCGTTTCACCATTTACTTCGTTCCACAGGAACCGAGGATTGTTGCATCGCATGGCAATTGCAGTGCGAATGAACCCGCTTTCTGTCTCGTTGCTTATGGTGCAGCAGGTATGGACCTTATTCCGTTCATGAGCGGGGAGCCGGACTCGAACCACCGCCCGCATCGTATCAACCTTCGTGGAACCAAGTTTCCGCCCTGCCCCTTCGCGTTTTCCACCCTTAACCATTCCGTTCCCCTCCGTGGTTTTGTTGAATAGTCTATGATTATTTGTACCACGCAAAGAAAGGCGCTGCAATGATTGTATGTACCACGTCAAAAATTAGTTACCGCCAGTCGCCTTGGCAATCGCAGCCTTCATCTGAGCATAGGAGCTCTTGCTCCTCGCGGCTCCACATTCACACTTCCGGACAAACTCGACACATGCGGCCAGCAGGTCGGGCGCTGCAGCAGTCAGCTGCTCCAGCCGAGCCACATCAGCGCGAAGACGCTCGTTCTCTTGTTCAAGTTCGAGTAACTTTTTTGCCGCCTGACGAACCGTCCCCGCCGATACATCGTTTGTTGATCTACCTGCTTCTCGCTCCAAATTACCTGCAAACCCCTGTGCAGTACTCATCGTCCCCCCCCCTGTTGGTATTAAGAATGGACTGGGAAGGGGCGCCATCACCGTTAATCCCCCGGACCGCGTGATTCCCAGTAAATTTTGGTCGTTACGCTCTAATATCCTACGCTGCCCTGGCCCATTTAACCGTCTGCCGTCCAACAATTGTAACCTTTCGTAATTACACCGGACCTTGTAAATTGAGCTATTCATCCCACAGCATGACATCCTCCCCAACTTTGTTCCGGGTGTCTCCGGTAACATTGTTGTTATGCCGCTCTTTTTGATAGTGATATATTATAAATATCAGTTTATGTGCAAGATGTCAATAAAAAAGCCCGGATCAATCGAACCGGGCAAAGAAAAAGCGCTACCTGACATGCTTGGCCAGAACATCCTTAACACTGTCCTTCCAGCGGATCTGTGGATACGCCTTGAGGTCGTCAACCAGCCTGACGATCTCCGCGTCGCGCTGCATCTCCAGAACATTCTCAACCGCTTCCTTGTTTTCCGGACCAACCCGCAGCAGGGCCCGGTTCATTTTGCCAATCCAGACAGTTTCCGATACGAATGGTAAAACAGCGAGGAATGTCTCTGTTGCGCCGAAACGCCCAGACAGCATCGGCTCGATGGAGACCGACGTGGCATACCCCGCGTCCCTGGCAGCTCGCAGCGACTCGAGCCGCTCCGCCGGCAACGAAGCACCTGGTTCCCAGAACTGCGAGACCTGGGGATCGACCGTCCCGATAGTAAACCGGAAAAGGATCTGCTCTTTCCACGGTTCCAACTCGACCAGGAGCCGTTCGATACACTCGAGCCGTGGCTTGCTGACGATAAGCAGCTGGTTACCTTTCCCGAGAATAAGTTTTGCCACCCGGACGTAGCTCTCGACATTGAACGGTGTGATGTCGTGGCTGCTCGGAAACATTACCACCCCATCACGGGTAGGGTAGGTGATGATCTTTGCCTTTCTCGTCAAAGACTCTTCGTGCCACTGGTCCCGGCTGCGCAGGCCGAAGCGATGCGCATTGTGGGCGGCATAACAGTACAGACAGTTATTCGGGCAGCCAACACAGATATTTTCTGTGTGCTCGCTCCATTCCCTCGTCCCGGTTCCTTCTCTTTCAGTATCGAACATCACTATTACCTCCATCTGTCAACACGACCCATCGTCCCGCCCCTTTACCACAAATCGATCACCTGCAACAAGCACGGCACCCGACACCGCCAGGATGTCTTCATGGGTCACCTTACCGACGGCAACCAGTGCGTCAAGGACCGCCTCCCTGCCTATGCCGCGACCGGCGAGAAACAACGCATCGCTCGTACTGATACCCTCAAGCGGGATGACATTATACTTGGCAGAAAGTACCGCTTTCCGAAATTCCCCTTGCACAGCGAAACCATTCCGGCAATAAAGATTGATCATGGTAATCTCAGTAGAGCCGTCATCAGCCAAATCCGTCCAAATCTCGTGACACAGTCGACTCCCCGCAGGAAGAAAAGCCATGGCGTCGACCCCGCTCTTACGTTTGTCCCAACAAGGGTTCGGCACATCCTCCAGAAGTTCGATGACCTGGAACACCATTTCCTTCCGGCCATCAGGTGACGTTTTCACCGTCCGTGCCAGACGGGGAGCAGGAGTATTTTCGGCATCAGCCGGATCCTTCCTGGGTTTCGGCTTTCCCTGTGCGCCGGGCCGCGGCCTTTTCGCGTTAGCACGGGCAGCCTCGGTTTTTGCCGGGGACTTGCTGGCTCCGAGAGAAGACGCTGCCGCCGATCTGCCCAGCTCCAGTTGAAATTCCTTGTGAGCCTCATCGAGATCCTTCCCCGCGAAACCGGCCCGGTAACCAAGACCCCGGTATCGCCGCTGCATATCACGCTTGTCCTTTGCAAGCGATAACCATAATTCATGCTCCGCGTCCGTACCAAACCCTGTGCCGTGCCAAACCCGACGTAACCCCCGCTGGTAACCGATCCAGAAATCCTGTTCCTGGGGAGTGGTCGCCGTTTGACCAATAGCCCTTGCCCCGGTCATGTTCCTGTTAAATTCCATTTCTGAGATTGCCATATCAAAATTCCTCCTGCTATCAGACAAGATAATGTTTCAGCGTCTTGTTCCGTAAGGCCTGGTAGATGTAGACCGTCTTGTGCGGCCTCTGTTCCGTCGGCATATTTTACGAGCTCCATCACTTGCCCCCACACATAACCAGGTAAATGCACCGGCCTAAACCCGCCGGTGATTTCCCGGCTCGTTATGCCAATGCTATTTGCAGCGGCTCTTTGAAGTTGCTGGAATCTGCTTTCAAATGATCATATATCTGCTGTGCAATCGGCATCCCCCCGCAAACCAGAGTGAACGGAATGTCAAAACAATGCCACTTCCCATCTGCTATGTTGCTTGCTTCGGACTGGTGCGTTGCCGCCATCAGTTCTTTTAATTCTGATGAGAACTCCACCCCTGCACGTTTTTCGATTTCTGTGATTGTAAGGTTGCCAAGCATGATGTTCATCTTTTATCCTTTCTGCCGCTTATTACGCATAACCAGCAGCAAGACCGCATTCGTGGTCAGTCTTGTGACGTTATCTGACTACCTGAATGATATTTTAGTGTCATCTTCCCTGTCAGCGTGACCATTCACACATGCCCACTCCAGCAACCGGTATGCTCTGGAGTAACCTATATTTAACCTCCGCTGAATCGCCGAACACCTTGCCTTTCGGGATTGCCACTTTCAGATTCTGAATAGCTTCTTCCTCTGATCGAGTCGGTAGAGCGAGCTTATCGGTGACTGGGGAGACTTTCGCCGGAGCCAACTCCAATAAAAGGCATCCATTGAGGCTCGCATCGGACCGCAATTCGTCAAGATTCTCATACGAGGAATTGAACCACATTGAACCTGTTTCAAAAAACATCTCAGGGTCGTAGCGTTCAATGACACCATTTTCGATACGGTAGTTGATCAGTTCCTGGGTAGATTCATCAATCCAAACAAAAAATTCCATATCGTCACCTCGCCTTACTTTTCCCTATAATAGCGAACGTTCGCTAAATTGTCAAGGAAAAAGATATATATAAAATATCACAACGAGCGCACGACGAGTCGCGCTCTACTCCACCCGGCAGCAGTACGCCCGGGATGCCAGCTGTCACGGAGGAAGCTCGCCAGGAGCAAGCCGTCCCGCTCCCCCTCCCTTCCCCCAAGACAGCTCAGACTTTATTATTGCAAAAAAACTCAACAACGGCACTGACCCTAAACTGAGCGATCGGTTTTTAGCGCGTAATCAGGCACTTAGAGAGAGATGAAAAACCAGGCGTGCGCCAGCCCAAAGCTGTCACCAGGCCACATGGCCGCGAATTCGCCCAGGTCTCACTGGGATATCCACGCTAAATGTTCGCCTTCGACCAGAAGTACCCTGCGGTATCGCAGGAAGACCACGGGCCCACCAGGATGTATGGGCCTTCATCACCCACGAGAACACCTCCTCCCCTCGTAACGACTTTATCCCGTCCTGCATTCCTGGTTTTCGTTCGACCATATTCTTGCGTGACCTCGAACCTGAAAACTGCCCGGACACAGCTCGAGAACACTGGAGGCCATCCGGTGATGGCTTCAACACCCGGTTCTTCCCCGACAATATACCTTTGCCTGCGGAATCGACCAACCGGGCCGCCTCCCCGGACTCCCAGATCGCGGACAAAAAGAGAGCCCCGAAGTGCCCTCTCTTTCCGTTAACCATCAGATCAGCCGGGTCAGTTCCAGGGCTTGCCGGGACATGGACTTATCTGGGCAGCCTCTTAAATCATCAGGCCTCTCCCGCTTGCTTTGGCCGCTTCTGCGTCCACCATCGCCTTCAGGATACTTTCGATGGATAATAGGCCCATGACAGCAGTGTCGGACTCCCCCGATTTCTCCAGGAGTTCATTCTTCGCCAGGATACCCAAGAGATCCAGACCAAGCCTGGCACCAACCCCTATTCATGGGCGGGTTTCGATGCTATGAATCGGACTTTGTCCTCCTTCGCGGCGGCCATCCGACTAACTGAAATTAATTGCTGTCCTGACTTAAACGCTGCACCGATCGCCATTAGTCGGCGACGCCGTATAACAAAGAAAGTATCCAGTCGTGTGTTTTAAATTGCGGCATGCTGCGAATTTTTTCACATGCCTTACGAAGGACATCAGCTTGTCCCTTGTCAAGGAAAAGACGTGCACCAGCAGGTAAGTGCAACATAAAATCCTCACTTTTGGGAACTTGTGAGAGCTTGTCAGGTGTTGTAAGAAGTGCAAAAGCTGGATACCCTAGCGGGATAACCAGGGAAGGACTCCCCTTTGTTTCTAAGACGGCCCAGAAAGATGATGAGTTACTTATGACCCTTAACGAGAACCAATTGCCTTCTTCAGTAACTGAGAAATCAAGGAAAAAATAACTGGAGAAAAGTTCAATCGGAACCGGGTTATCTCTGCAGATTGCCTTTGAACCAAGTGTTATAAAAGTGTCTAGGTAAGGCGCTAACTTTTTTCTGATGGTATCCTCGGAGATATTACTACTATTTTCAAGGAGAACGATAATGTTCCGGAATATAAGGTCGACCGAATATGTTTTTGAATCGGTTCTAATGGAATCGATGCTAGCAATAAGAGCTTTCAGTGCTTTTAAGACATTATCGACACTCCCAACATAACCTGTCAGATTTGAAAGCAAATAGTGGTCATCAGGGAAACCCCCTTTGTATAAACAGTAAAGTTCCTCTTGCAACTCTAGTAAGCCAAGAAACCTTTCCCTGTTGACTGATATTCCTCTACATAACGATCCATTTTGGATCTTGCGAGCCAGGAATAAGTAATCGCAACGGCCAACAGGCGACTCATGTTCGAGATACCGTTTCAGGATGGATATGAAACTTTCTGATGGAGAAGCCAAAAGTTTTGTTGCGGTTTCCTTAAAATCGGGCAGCATTAATGCTGTTTCGATCTTTTCTCTAGCAACGTCCGAAACATTTCCTTTACCCGAGAGACTCTTGAGAAAATCATAGGTTTTCTCTGAAATCCTGAGTGACAAAGTTTTTTCTTTAGACACCGGTAACCTCCACACTAAAATGGATATACATCAAGTTATGTCCAAAAATAGATGAAGATGAAACACCTGTCAACAATATTTGTAATGTCATACAATATATGTAATGACATAGCTTCTGAAGGTCTCAATAATTTTAACCTGCACATCATGCCACCTTCCGCGAACGGGCGGTTTTCAAACCACGCTGTACGGATTCTTTTTTCAGGGTGGACGAACTGCTGAGAAATGGGCTACAACCGGGGCAAATCGCCCTCCGGAGTGAGCGAACCAGCGAAAGCGCCGGCCTCATCCAGGCTGGCATACGTCCGGCAGCCGGTCCAGCCGAATGACGGATGCGGTCGGTACCGGACAAGGTACAGATGATCGGCAAGCATACCCGGCCTGCGGTTGTCGCCAGTGATCAGTTCGATATGGAACTTGGCGCCAGCCATCGCTCGCCCCGCATCGGAAAAACCGTCCCGCCAGCAGGTGATGAACGCTCTCGACCAAGACAGCCCGCCGGACGCCTTCCGCTTGTCGCGATAGGGACAGTCCTCGATGCTCAATCCAGAGAAGAACGCCGCCACGCCTTTTGTGTATGCGCCACGCATTGCACGGTTAGATTGGGTGAAAAGCGACGGGACGGGGACTATGCCAAAAAGAGTAACTGTCTGTTTCATCGAAACCTCAACATGTTCATAGTGATAGAAGTGCTGTTGGTTTGAAATATGTCTTCTCCCCAAGCCCACGCATCATTTGCTTCATCAGCAAATATTCCTGCATCTCCTCTTTGCCTGGAAACCCGTCCGCCGCACTGGGATCTGCTGGTCGCAGGAGCTTGTGCTTGTGGCAGAAGGCAGAGAAGAAACGGTTTAATTCCTTTTTCCAAATACCCCGGTAATAGGCCAGTTGCTCCTGATAATCGACGTATTGTTCGGCGGTCAGGTCAAGGCCAATCTTTCGGGATATTTTCTTGCCACGCCGGCTGTAGGTCCAAACATTGCTTTCTCGATTCTTCGTGACAGCATAATAAATCTGCACCATCAGATTTTCATCCGACTCGTTCCGGAACGTAAACTCATAAGTTTTGGCCGTCTCATCCAGGATATCATCAAGCGACACGTTGTATTTCGCCAACAAAAGTTCCAGCTTTCGGAAGGCAGCATCCGACTCGCCACCTACCCCGCGGACAGATAGTGCATGAACCTTGCGTATTAGATCCTTTACCGATTCAGGAGTTGTGTTTTCCAATTGTTTCTCCGCAAAACCCAATAGAACTGGGGTATCTGTAAAAGGTTGTGGACGAGGCGTACTCACCGATTTTTGCCATACATAACCCCTTGATATTAATCATGACCTTGTAAATTTCAAAAATTCCGCCTGTTGAGCCATTTTTTCAGCGAGTAAACGTCGCTGATCAAACCCAGCATATTGCGATTTTTTTCACCATCCTTTACCATCGGCTCGATCAGACACCCAAACCTGGATCTCTTTATCAAGGAGATCGCGACTATAGGTCATCACAGGACCGTCGCAATTTTCCCATTCATCGAACGTCTGCTCATGCAGCTTATTCTCAACTTCAGCAAGAGGCATGTTCTGATCGAAAAGTTCTTCATGATTACCAAGAAAAAACCAGTCGTCATCACTGTAAATATCAGGCAGATTACAAAAACGCCAATAGCCGAAGTACGTCTCAGGCGAACGAAGAACGCAATCGGCAAGATATTCAGCCTCGTCCTCATCCGACCAGTCACCACCTTCAATGCGGCTCTTACGGTCCAATTCGCGGTCCATAAAAAAGTCTCTACACCCAAAGGGATCCCTGTAAAACTCGCAGCTGATGCCAGACCGGCCCCATCGCATTATGGTCCTCACAATGGCAGCTTTCGAGTTGCCGAACACCCACTCATAAGGACGCAGGAAAACAGGTGGGCCTAATCCGCTTTCACAGGCAAACGCAAACTGGTTTTTATGAGCATTCCAGAACTGCTCGAATTCATCCAGCGTCCGCAAAGTGACAAACATCACATCACCCTCCAGCAGGACTCGCTCTGGCAGTTCAATATCAACAGGCAATAGTTTCTTTTTCGGCTTCATGAACACCCCCTGGCTTTAAGCAAATCTCTGGCAGCAGCAAGAGCACCAGTATTCGCATCACCCATCCTCACCCCGACCCTGCGCTCAATACTGTCGCACCAGACTACCAGGTCGGAAAGGACCTGAAGCAAAACTGTCCGTGAAGGAAGATTGTCCTTGCAACGCTCTACATTATCCGCAAGAGACTCCCCCTCAAGACGATCGCAAAATTTAACCAGCGACGAAAGCGCAGAAAGAGCCTGCTGCAAAGCTGCCCCTGAAGGAATATCCTCTATATACCGATCTACATCCGCCTGGTATGCCCAGTCCTGAACGATATCCTGACCTTCCGGGCAAAACCACCCATCGATCCGGGGAACCAGCGGCACATGGCAACTCGGGCAGGTGTACGGGTGCAGAGAATCGTCCTGCTGGCGGGCCTTCAGGGCCAGGGCCTGCTTTTCCGACCACGGCGTATAAACCTTTGCCGGATCAGCATACCTGTCCTCATCTTCCTGGAAACGAACCCCCATCGACCTGAACTCCACCGGCACGCCAGCAGCTTCAGCCGCGGCAATACCCTGTTCCATCCCGACCGTGATCCCGAGATCGCTATAGACGACCGTCGCCTCGGCCGCCCGCAACCAGGCCAGCCCCGCGTTAATGCCCTGCTCTCGCTCCTCGGGCATATCGTCCCGGAGTATTCCCGGTTGAGTGTATAGCAGGTGCGACGCGATTGGTGACTCACCACGCATCAATGAATCCCGGATTGCCCGGCGCGTGTAGGCAATATTTTTCTCAACATCCCCTGAATAGGGGCTTTCAATGATAACAAGGCGCATGATTCTTCTCCTGATTATTGGTATCTTCGCTTGCAGTCCTTCTTGCCCAAGCGAGAACTCCAGCCTCATCCTTCTCCAGACGGGCACGGATCTCTTCGGTTATATCTTCCACGTCCGCCAGCTCCGTGTCGTGAATGAACTGTTCAACAAATCCCCCTTTGCCGTCCTGGTGCAGTTCAGCGGATCTATGGTTCGAGCAGATCTCGGCCAGATCTCTGTCAAAAAACCAACTGAAGCCGTCCTTACCGGCGTATCCCCAAGAAACAACGTGAACCTGCATTGTTAATGCCTCCTATATTTAACCTTTGTTGTTATCGTCGCAATCGTCTTCGTTGCACCTGATCCTGTCCACTACCCACTGCCAATAACCAAGCCGGGTGTTGTCGTCGGCGACATCATATCGCCAATCCTGCAGCGGGTAATCAGGATGCTCGCCCCAGTAATCATATGCGTCGGTGAGGGCTTCCACCTCGGCGAAAACTCCGGTTGCACCGCTATCGTTTGGCATACTACCCCCCCCTGCTCTCTTGATGATATATATTATATATCAATAAAGAGAAAAAACAAGAAAAAAGGCCATTTGCCTAAAATTTTTCCGGTGACAAAAACGAAACTATACCCAGCGGAAAATCCCTATCGATCCGCGACAGTAGCTTTGCGGGCAGTGCGGCCATGAATTCCCGGTCCCGGCGATGTGCTTCCCTGACCCGTTCAGCAATATCCTGGGGAATACCCCGATTGCCTGACTCATAGCCCTGGTAGGTCCGCCGTTTCAACCCTAACAGCGAACACATATCACGAGGAGCACAGCCCATCTCCAGCCGCAGCCGCTTCAGTTCGTCATACTCCATGTGCGTGCGTTTTTTACTGGTTTTCTTGAAACTGTGATCATTTTGCACGCACTTGCTCTCCAGGTTATCAATGGGCATAACGCTGGATATCGGAGGAATACGCCCAGTTTTGGACAATTTGCGCACATTCCGGGCAGTACCAGCCATTCTGGCAAGGAGTGATTTCCGAGCCGCACAAACCGCAGGTATAGGGATGGAAGCTCACATCCTCTTGTCGCAGACCCAGGGAGCGTATTTCACTCTCCGTCCAGGGCGCCTTTACGAGCGGCGACCTCTCTATGGTTTCAAGCTGTTGGTAAAGATACATGACTACCCTCCCGGGAAGCATAAGCTATAACCCTAACCTTTCGGCCTATCCAAAAGTTTCTTGAATTTCTGATACGTCCGCTTGCTCCTGATCTCTCCACGATCTACCCGGTCAACGAACTCCTGCATTGCCTCTCGCATTTCCTGAATGAGCTGTTCACGTAGATCCTCCTGGTGGTGGCAACCCGGCATTAAGTCAGCACCCGCAAGAAAATCTTCCGCATCGCTCAGGGCACCCGTATTGACATCACCCATGCGCACACCGGCTCGACGGCTAACACAATTACCCCACTGGACAAGACCGGTCAAAAGATCACGCAGCCGGCCGTTTTCTACCTGGAGCGCCAGCACTGCTTCATTGCCATCAGCTCCGGGGCAACCGTCGTCAATAATGGCGGCATAACGCTGGTCGATCCACTCCTGCGCAGAAACCAGAACCGTTCCTGGCACAGGAGAAGGCATAGGTCCAGCGTCCTTCGTGGATACAAGTATCATAGGGCATCTGGGTTCACTGACCGATTCACAGACAAACATGGTATCGACATCTTCTCCACTCGCCAGGTTTCTGTGTATTTGCCAGGCAATGGCGTTGATTGAAGCAACGGCTTGAAGCAAGTCTTCGATTGGCTTCCCATTTTCACTCATTGTTTCCTCCAAAATTCCTGCCAGTTTGCGTGCGATTCTTACAGCCGCTGTGCCCGCCCCTCACCAGAAAGTGCTCTGCCTCTGCCGCCTCCCGGCGCGTCCTGAAAACAGGTCGCTCCTCGAACGGTCTTGGATCGCAAACAATTCGCCATTTCTTATCCGGATAATTATTGCTGACGCACCCGCATGCGCCGCTTTCATATCGGACATTAGTGACGTACCAGCCGCCATGCCGCCATTTTTCGAAAACAGGCGTCCATTCCTCATGCCCCATCAGCATATCACACCCCCTGCAATGTTGATATTTATAATATATCAAAGCGCCAGAGAATTCAACAAAAAATACATATTGAGAAAAAGATTTTCCTGCTCGAACTAAAAATATCGGCACTTATTTGCATTAATTGTCACTCCACACCTCATATACAAGGTAAGGGGGAAACAATCTCTTACCACCTGAGCAAGAAGCAGAAAATAAATGACAAGCCCTGAGCGAGTGACAATGGAAAACGTCAAAAAAAGCCATCAGAACATCAACGACACCTTTCTGGAAGGCAACCTGTTGTCGGACCCCAAGATCCGACTGACAGGCAACGGCCCCTGGTGCAATTTCGACCTTGCCTTCAACGACGGCGACGCGACCATTTGTATTGGCATCAGCACCATGGGCGGATTGGCCCAGTGGTGCAACAGCATGCTGTCCAAGGGCGACCGGATAATTGTCAAGGGACGGCTGGTGAGTTCTGCGTGGGAAAACGAGCACGGTAAGCACCGTCGCATCGAGCTGCGGGCAATGCACATCAAAAACCTGTCAATGGCGGTAGCGGGATGAAGTCGCTGGCGGTGATACTTGTCTTCATGGGCCTGCTTTCCGCCGGAAGCGTTCACGCCTTCTGCTTCCAGGAGGCGGGCGAACGCTATGGTGTAGCCCCTCAGATACTCTGGGGTATCGCGAAGGTCGAGAGCAATTTTAACCCGACCGCGGTGAACCGGAACAAAAACGGCTCCTATGATTATGGCGTCATGCAGATCAACAGCATCTGGAGAAAAACTTTAGGTGACCAGCTCTGGTCATCCCTGTCAGACCCCTGCACCAGCGTCATGACTGGTGCGTATATTCTGCGCCAGTGCATAGATAAGTACGGCAACACCTGGAAGGCTATCGGTTGCTATAACTCACAGACACCTGTCCATCGAGATCGATATGCCCGAAAGGTGTATCAGGCCCTGGTGAAGCAAAAGCTCCTGGGAGAAATCTAGCGATGCAGATTGACGCCATTATCGAAGAACTGGCGACACTGCACGGCGTAGAGCGGAAAACCGTAGAAGAAGCCATTGCCTGTGTGCTTGCCAGCCCTTCGATGCGAAAGATTACCGGTGCTGACTTTGCCGAATTGACGAGCAATGGCCTGATAGTCTACGGAAAATATGGTCCCGGCAACCTGGGCATGCCGAAACGGTCTCTTCTTCGAGCGTTAACGCACGAACTTGAGAAACATATCCTGGATGCCCGCACAATCACCGAGTACGACAAGGTGCTCCATCTGAAAGGAAACATCATCCGGGGATACATTGATCGGAGGCACGAAGATGGTTCCCTGATCGTTTCCCTGCCGATAACAGGTATCTTTGGGGAAGTGGTTGATGAACATTTCGCGATATGTCCGACCAGGAACCAGCCACCACACGAAAGGTCAATATACAGTCCGGGCCAGACGCGGTGCTTCCATGTGGACAAGGTGACACCCGTCCGGCGGGACGATGGCTCATCGGCAGTCATTATCTCTCTTTCCCGGACAGCAAGACGGCTCCCGGCCATACTCCTCAAAAAAGAGCTGTCAGGGAGAAACGATATTCGTTGCACAAAAAGGATTGTTGGGAAGATCAGCTATATTGAGGCCAAGGGAAGTGTTCCCCGCGAAGCAATTATAAAGGTAGGAAGGGAGTTGAATGAGCGCATCCTTGTTAAACACAACGCTGCTGGGTAAAGGCAAGAGCTTCGACGACCCGCTCAAGCAGATAGATTTAAGGATACCCAACGACTACCGGAAGCGACACATGTCCGTGTTTGGCACCACAGGCTGCGGGAAAACCAGGCTTGCCGAAAACGTCATTGAACAGGACATTCGCGCTGGACGGTCAGTGGTATTTATCGACCCGAAAAATGACCAGGACATTTCCGCGAAAATCATCCAGACGGCATTCGCATGTGGTCGGCAAGAAGACCTCATGTTCATCAATACGGCATTCCCCGAGTACAGCGCTCTGATCAACCCATTGTCCCACTGGTTCATCTCCGAAGAGCTGGTCGCTCACTGCATTGCCGGTATCAAAGAAGGAAAAGAACCGTATTTCCGAAATGTAGGAAAAGAAATTGCCTCGGCGGTTGTTTCAGCCTTGAACTGTATTGCCTCCGAACGCGGTGGTGATCCACAGCCGATCATGCTGAATGACATCAAGAAATTGATCAGCCGGGAAGGACTTGAAAGCCTCCATGCACAGATGGACGGACTTACCTCACACGAATCAAAGGAAGTCAAATCTGATCTGGAAGGGGTCATCGCCACCGGCCAGGAATATTACTCAAAAGTCGCCTCGTCGTTGCGCGTTGCCCTTCATGAGCTTACCACCGGCAACATCGGGAAAATCATCGGCTGCACCAACGAAAACAAGTTCATGGAGCGACTGGAGCAGGGCAAACCAGTCATCCTTGTCTGTCAGCTGGGGTCGCTGATTGTCCATGAGGCCGCATTTACCCTGGGCAAAGTCATTCTCTCTATGGTGCAGAGCTTTATCGGCCGAGCCTACAGCTCGCGGAAGAAAAAAGCCAACCCGCCAATCTGCATCCATATCGACGAAGCGCAATCTGTGCTCCACCCGGGTGTGGAAGACCTGTTCGCCAAGGCAGGGTCCGCCGACTGCTGGGTAACCTGCTATTGCCAGAGCGTAAACCAGATCTATGCAACCCTTGGCAAGGATTTCGGCCAGAGCATCCTGTCCCTGACGAACACCAAGATTTTCATGAAAGTACCCGACAACGAAACGGCAATGTACGTCGCCGAACACTTCGGGACACACAATAAACTGTCTCCCATCATCGCCCCGGGCGGATCCATTACCACTCGAGAGATGGAGGAGGACATCGTTAAGCCGTTCGACGTCATCAAGCTGCGCCCACGGGAGTTTTACATGTTGACGTACGCGGACAACAAGCACACCGGGAGATTCAAGGGAATCACTGCAGACGTTGCAAACACCTGGCTGGAAGTCATCTACCCGGACGCTCCGACAGGATAGACCCGAGCGAAGCAGGAAAGGAGGATTCTTTTGGATACAGGAACGATCATGGTTGTTGTCGGTGCAGCGGGCATCATTTCGCTTGTTTGGTGCTGGAAAACGCTGCAACGTCCGGTCAATAACGGCGCCGGAAATTCGGAAGCAGACGACCAGGCTGCGTTCATGCGCAATTACTACTCCGCCAGAAACGAGATGCGAAGCCTGCCCTCTGTGGACAGCCAAGGTCAAGACATAAAGCCGGCCTCCGAAATCGAAGAGCAATACATGACGTACCAGATCGTGTCCCAACTCTGGAAGCAGCATGTGACCAAGCAGATTCATTATGCCGAGATCGCCCGGTTCTGGCGGGATGTGGACGTGGAAGAGAGAAAACCGCGGGTGGTTGACTTCAAGAACATCGAAATTGCCCGCTTCTACGATCAATACATACTGAATAAGCCGTTTTTTACCGGTCTGCCCCTGTCTGCCATCCAGGACATCCTGGAGGTTCTCGATCTCGAAGGAAATGTGCCGTCCGTAGTGAACCTGAATCCTGACGAGCCGGAAAAGAAACATATCGACGACCAGTCAACCTACGACAAGCTGCACAATGTTCCGCTGTACCGGCATAGCTTGAACACCGCCGAAGAAATCATTGCAAAGATCGAAAAAGGCAGCCCCGCCGGTCCAAAAGCAGTTATCGCCGCCCTGGCCCACGATCTCGGCAAGTTGCCGTCGCGGTACGGGCAGTTTTACAAGAGCGCAACGCACAATCTTGCCAGCGTCGCGGTTATCGAGAGTATGCACGGGATCAAGAACCTCTCCTATTTCGACGATATCAGCGAGGCGATTCGCAACCACCATATCCAGAGCGAGAAGCAGCTGGATAACCAACTCAGGGAAGCCGATCAGGCTGCCCGGCGCAAGGAACTGGTCGAGCTGGACACGGCTGCACGCCAGGCCGCTGAAAACCCAGTCGAAAACGAACAGCCATTTACCGCCCCGCCTGCACCGGAAGAGACCGCTGCAGAGGTTGAACTATCAGCCGAGGCTACTTCACAAGAGTCCCCGGCACCTCCCGCCGAGTCAGCAAAAGAGGCTGCGCCTGTAAGCGCCCCGGAGGATGCGGCAACGGAAGAAAAGCGGGAAGCTGCTCCTGCGCCAGCCCCTGCCGCCGTTATGACCGCTGATGATGCCGATATCCTTGGTGCCAAAACCGGCAAGAATGACCGCCAGCGTTCCCGCAGGCAGCTTGTTGACATTACACCCTGGTTCAACGAGGAGCGTCTTCTGTCCGGTGTAGCTGACGTCGTGAACACTCGCGGTAAGGGAGAAAAGTTCTGGTCCGCCATTTCTCTCGACGGCTACGTGTACGTCAAGCCAACAACCATGTGGGACGTGATCGGCAGCTCGGCCGGATGGCCGGCGGAGCTGAGGTCTGCCGCTCTGTTCGAGCAGAAAAAAGACGATATTGTCTACTCGGTCGTAAGCGAACTGCGAAAAACACAGGGGATCATCGCGACGGAATTCGTCCAGGAAGGGTTCAGCGGTGCGGTGTTCATGCACGAATCAACAAGGGACGGAGCAAAGCCGGTGCAAATGTACCTGATACCGTTCAGAATTGAAGCGTTAGGCGACAGGCTCGCGGACGCGGAACGCCACAAGGACGGGCCGATGCGGATGACCAAGGCCCTGGTGCCCAAGCAAAGGTGGAAAGGAACACAATCATGAGCTTTATGCACAAGTTAAACCCCCTGTCCCACATGGACCAGGATTCGTACGTCAACCTATGGCAATACCTCTTCGCCAACATGCTCCAGGGCTTCTGGGGGAGATTCTTCGCCTTCGCCTTTCTTGGGCTATCCATCTGGTTTTCGGTGCGAAGACGGAATTTTCAGGTAAGCATCGTGTTTTTTGCCCTGGCCGCATTCATCGCCTTTGGCGCTCCGGTATTGCGGGCAGTCGGCCTGTTGTAGAAAGGGGGGAAGATAGTATGGCAAAAGACGGCGGATCACCCACCATCATCAAGGACGAAAAGCATCACGAAAAACCAAAAGGCCTGCTCGATGCAATTTCCGAGCTGGAATACTTCCATACGCAGGAGACCCGTGGCGTTCTGCTTGATGGCGGTTTCTTCACGACCAAGGACAAACTGGTCTATATGGAGCTTGGCTTCCGCAGCACGTTCCTGTCCGGCATCATCATGGCGCTGCTTACCCCGTTCATGATCGGAGTCATCGAAAAGATGATCCCCATCTTCGGCACGGCCGAACCCACGCTTATCGACAAGGCGTTCATGCTGCTGCTTACCCTCTCCTACCTGATCGGCTATGGGTATTTCCTTGGCTGGGCAGCCAGGAGCTTTTACAGCGAATACACGCACTCGATGGTGAAAAATCTGTTATCGGGCATCATCGGGGCAGCGGTACTCAAGATCGTCATCATCTTCCTGGCGTTTCACTTCATCTACATCAAAGTGCTGACGGAAGCCAATATCTTCAAGATGATGGCCTATGCCGCCAAAACCTTCGGAGCAGAAAAGGTCGCACCTGCCTACCAGTGGCTCCTGGAATTCCGCGAGGTGTTTCTTACCTCGGCCTGGTTTGTGACCATTACCACGATAATTTTTGTCGCAATCATCCTGGGCTGTTACCTGTCGGCCCTCAACCGGAACAAAAAGCTGAAAGAAGCAGGGATACTCTAGCATCCCCAAACTACAACCGTACAAAAAAGGAGAAGAATTATGTCAAACGAAAAAACTGAGAAAAAAGAAACCGTAACCACCGCAACCGCAGCGCCGTCCCCTGAAAAGCAGAGCCAGCCGAAACAGCAGGGCCAGCAGCAGAAGCAGGGCCAGAAAAACCAGCCGCCCAAGATGTCTCGCGAACAGCGGACCGAGCAGAAGATTGCCCGCCAGGTAGACCTGGTGAAAAGCGGGAACTATTCCGCCGTTCCCCGCCGGGCGCTGGAAACCAACGCAGCCATTGTCCTCCTGACCAAGAACGACTTCCTGGTCGACCGCCTGCGCGACCGTTTGGTAAGCGACCCCACCATCGATATTGAGAAGGGTATTGCCGCTCTCAAGAAAAATCAGGAGATCCGCGAGGAATTGAACGCCCTGAACGCGGAAATATGCGCACTGATGGGCATGGAGTACGAAGCACCCAGGGGTTTTGAACTAGCGAATAACGACGGCAAAGATTCCGCAAAAGCTGCCTAGCAGTCCTCCCTATAGGGAAACGCCATTTTCACCTCACGCCTCCAGTTGGCCCCCCGGCTGGAGGCATTTTTTAAACATTCGCGAAAGGGGATCTTTTCATGTCACAACCTCATGTCAGAATGCACAACGAATTCGATCAGGAAATTGTAGCCTGCAAAGACTGCTTCGACTTGGTCAACGAAGGCATCACCGACGACCGGGAGCGGTTCCACTCTCCGAAAGCGGACCTCAAGGGAGAATCCTGCCACTACTGCGGAAATTGAAGGTAATCGGCCATAAAACCCCGTCCTTCAGGGCGGGAGAGGATGTCAATTAATTATCACAGCAATTTGCTAGAGAAGAAGAAATATTGTATAACAATAATAAGAGTAAAGTACGGACGAGGTTGTTATGCGAAGGAAAATAATACCGATCGGCGAAAAGAAAATATTCAACTGCTCAGAACTAGCCCAGCAATACGAGCAGATTTTCGAGACCGCCTGCGACGCGATTTTTATTCTCGACACGGCAGCAGATGGAGTGCTGCGATTCATCGACAGCAACGGCGCGTGCGAGCGGTTTTTCGGTATTGACACCAGCACTGCCGCAGGCAAAACCATCAACGAGGTCCTGCCCCGCTCCTCCGCTGCCGCACTTAACGAATACTGTCGCAGATGCACCGAGTACGCAGCGCCCGTCAGTTATGACGAAGTGAAACAATATCCTTTCGGTGACTGCCATTTCACCATAACACTCACGCCCATTGTTGACGAGACCGGCAATGTGTACCGGATTATCGGCACCACCCACGATATTACGTCCAGCAAGCTCTCCGAAAAGAGACTGAAGGAAAGTGAACAGCTCTACCGGGAGTTGTTTGAGCTGGAAGCTGACGCAATCCTGCTCGTCGATACACAGTCTGACATAATCCTCGAAGCAAACCAGATGGCACTGACAGTTTACGGCTACAGCAGGAAAGAGCTGGTCGGAATGAAGCACGTCCTACTGTGTGCAGACCCCGCCGAGGTATTTTGCATCGGAGATACTCGCGGCGGGAATGCTTCCATGAGGTGGCACAAGAGAAAGTGCGGAGAAACATTCCCTGTAGAAATAACCGCCAGCTTTATCAGTAAAAACGAGCGTGAGGTGATGATCGCCGCGGTCAGGGACGTTTCCGGGCGAGTTCGGGCAGAAGAAGAACGGGATCAACTCATTAACCAGCTGATCCAGTCACAAAAGATGGAAGCGCTCGGACAACTGGCCGCCGGAATCGCTCACGACTTCAACAATATCCTGACCGTAATGTTAGGGTATTGCCACATACTCATGACCAGAATTAAGGACGACGACAACCTGAGTGTCCCTGCGGAACAAATCCTCCTGTCGGCAAACAGGGCCGCAGAACTTACAGGTGGACTACTGGCCTTCAGCCGGCAGCAGCCACTGTCGACGCACCCGGTAGAAATTGCCGATGTTATTCAGGCGACAGAAAAGACCTTCCGGCAAATAATCCGCGAAGACATCACGTTTACCGTTTCAGTGCCTGGATACCCCTTGGTGGTCAGAGGAGACAAATGCCAGATAGATCAGATTTTACTCAATCTGATTGCCAATGCCATTGACGCAATGCCAAACGGCGGCAGCCTGAGCTTGTCAGCCGAGAAGGTCAATTTACCAGACGGGATTGACAACGGACCCGAAAAATTAGCACCTGGCGACTATGCCGTTATCAGCGTCGCAGATACTGGACGTGGCATAACCAAAGAAGCGGCATTAAAGATATTCGACCCGTTTTTTACCACAAAGCCCCAAGGCAAAGGCACCGGACTGGGCTTGACCATCGTCTGCGGAATAGCAAACCGGCACAATGGGCTGGTCCGCGTGGACAGCACAGAGGGCATCGGCACGACGTTTAGAGTCTATATTCCCCTCGCAAAACCTGAGCATCCGATGGAAACACGCCCTGTCGTGACCCGTCCCACAGCAACAGGCAGCGAGACAATCCTGGTTGCCGAAGACGATGTGGTGCTGGGGAATTTGGTGACCGGCATTCTCGAGGGAGCGGGTTACAAGGTGATGCTGGCGCAAAACGGCGAACAGGTTCTGCGGGAACTTGACCAGCACCGCTCTGCAATCCGCCTGGTAATCCTGGACGTCGTGATGCCGAAGACTGACATAAACTCGCTTATTGAGACGTTAAAAAGCCAGCTCCCCGAGACAAAAGTAGTCTTCACCAGTGGCTATTCGGAAGAAATTGTTAAAGGAAAGGGCATTGACATTGATGCCGCTCACTTTTTCGGCAAGCCGTATAAGCCACATGATTTTCTCAAAATGGTCAGGGAAACGCTCGACGGCTGATGCCTGTTTTTACGGCAAAGCGCTAGAACGGACGCAACGGCTGGAAGTTGCCATACCTCACCGGATGAGAACGGAAAGGTTATCCACAAAAAATGTGGATAACTCAGAAAAATGCCAGAAAATTCCCGTCGATCTTGCCCGTGAACTCCGCCTTGCTACCTTCTACATCCGCCACTGTGGCCGATTCTTGTAAGATAGGCGTTTCTGCAACACCACCAGTTTCGGCACCTTCAGCCATAACCAAAAACTCTTCTTCCGTAAGGACTGGCACACCGAGGGATCTGGCTTTTTCCAGCTTGCTCCCAGCTCCCGGACCGGCAACAACATAACTGGTCTTCTTGGATACCGAGCCGGAGGTCTTGCCGCCTTCCCTTTCCACGAGGCGCTCGGCATCGTCCCGGTTGAACTGGGTGAGCGAACCAGTGAACACGAACACCTGACCGGCGAACTTTGTCCCTTTGCTTTCGGCCTTTGCCACAGGAACGACCCCCAGCGAGAGCAAATCTTCCACAACCCGGCGGTTGGCAGGGTTCTCGAAGTACGACAGGAATTCCTGTGCTGTGGTCAGACCCACATCCGGCACGGCAACCAGCTCACTTTCAGATGCACCAATTATCCTGTCCAGCGTCCCGAAGGCCTCAACCAGGCGCTTCGCCCCACCCTCCCCTATCTGGCGAATGCCAAGGGCAAAAATAAACGATCGCATATCAGGCGACTTGCTCTGCTCGATTGCGGCAATGATCTTCGCCGCGGACTTGGCGCCCATCCGGTCCAGGCCCGAGAGATCGGACTCAGTTAGCCGGTAGAGGTCGGAGAAGTTTTTGATAAGACCCTTTTCGAGCAGCAGATCGATCAGTTTCTCACCGACTCCATCAATGTTCATGGCTTTCCGCGAAACGAAGTGAATGATGGACTCCCTCACCTGCGCGGGACAGGAAGCCTCGCCAGTACAGCGGATCGCGGCTTCACCAGAGATCTGGATAACGGGCGACCCACAGACAGGGCACTCAGTTGGCGCAACCACTGGAGACTGGCTGCCGTCACGCTCCTCGACCAGAACTCGCGTAAGGGCGGGAATTACGTCACCTGCCCGTTCAATCTCGACCGCATCCCCGACCATCAAACCCTTGCGGGCTATTTCGCCCATGTTGTGCAAGGTGCAGTTCTGGACCGTCACTCCACCACACTCGACAGGTTCCAGGCGGGCAAGCGGGGTTATCACGCCAGTCCTGCCGACCTGGAAATCAACCGCTTTGACGACGGTCCGGGATTTCCTGGGCGGGAACTTCCAGGCGATGGAATGCCGGGGAAATTTGCTCGTCGCTCCAAGCTGCTCCTGGTTTTCGTAGCCGTTCACCTTGACGACTAGCCCGTCGATCTCATACGGGAGAGAATCACGTTGTTCTGCAACTTCTTGGTAGAATCGGACAACTTCCTCGGCATCCTTACACAGCCTGGACAGGGGATTAACCGGAAGCCCCATCTCTTTCGCGGTGGAAAGAAACTCTGTCTGGCTGCCAAACGACACCCCCCGGGCTTCTCCGTGGTTGTACGCAAAGAACGACAATCCCCGCCGCCGGGCCTCCTCCGGGTCTTTTTGCCTGATGGCGCCAGCAGCTGCGTTGCGGGGGTTCGCCAGACGTTTCTCGCCCGTTTCTTCCCGCTCCCGGTTGAGTCTCTGGAACACCTCGCTGGTCATATAGACTTCGCCCCGAATTGTAAGAAGCTCAGGCGGGTTGGGAGTGCTAAGAACACCGGGAATATCATCGATAACCGCAAGGTTGTGCGTGACGTTCTCGCCTTTCGTTCCGTCGCCGCGAGTGGAACAAAGGACGAGTCGACCGTTTTCATAGACCAGTTCGGCGCTCACCCCGTCCATTTTCAACTCACAGATAAAATCGACACTGTCGTTCCCCAGGAGGTCATGCACCCGCTGGACGAAAGTCCTGATATCGTTCTCGTTGAAAGCGTTGTCCAGGGACAACATCGGGACAGTCCTTGTGACAGGGGCAAACTTGTCCGAGGCCGATCCGCCGACTTTTTGTGTCGGAGAGTCAACAGTAACAAGTCCGGGGTTCGCGGCCTCAAGCTCACGTAACTCCCTGTACAGGGCATCGTAGTCGGAGTCGGAAATCTCCGGCATATCTTCATCATAGTAAAGGCGATTGTGGCGCTCTATCTCTTTTCGCAACTGGTCAATTCGGTCCATAATTATCTGCCCCCCTGTTTGATATTATATATATATCAAATGATATACAGAGAGTCAATAAAAAAGTGGCGCCATTGTCCCGGTAAAATAAAGTTGCTACTGGTAAAATAAAGTCGCTACTATTGGAATAAAGTTGCATCCTGAAAACCGTTCTTTCCAAAAGAGTCTAAACGTAACTTACTGATATTGCGAAGATCGGATAAATCCCAGTTCACAACTTTATTTTCCCAAAACATGATTGTCCTGGTTTTTTCAGTTCATCTGCCGTGCGGTGGTTCCCCTATCTCCGAAATCAGCCATGCCGATTGGTCAACTGTGAGTTTCGCGCGGAGTTGCAGCGGAACCAGTAGCAGGTTGACCAACTTGGCATATTTCTGAATTGTCGGTTTTTCCGGTGGAACGGAAAGGAATGCGTCCACTGCCTGTTTCAGAGTGCCGCCCAAAGGTAGGCGGGCATTACGGTAATATATCCCTTGAGCGATGATCAGGGATGCTCCATAGAGAAATTCCATACTTCCGCTCTGCTTGTCCTGGAGGGATTTCAACACAATTACCAGATGGTCGTCAATGTCTGGGCCTTCGTAATCCGGAGCTACTTTCATCAGCCAAGCATCGGCGAACCAGTCGGACGTTGCTCGGAAACAGGGAGTAACAACATCAAGGGTATGCTCGTTAACTCCCTCAAAACAAATGGTACTAAACAGAGGATGAACGGTCTCACAGAGGGTAGCGTGGGCAAGTTCGTGCAGGTATTCGATATCTCGAACTTCACCGGCTGCTTTTAGATCGGTCGGCCAGGTGATTGTGTGACCACGATCATGGTGGTCACTACGGATTTCAAGGGAATCGCCTTTATAAACAACTGACACAGGCCATTGAAGGGCAGCCTGCGTCTTTTTGATGAGTGATTTAAGTTTTTTAGGCTTCACGGCACATTCTCCCTGTGTTTTGTGGAAAGCTACCACGAAAGGGGGCAGATGTCGCCCCCTTTCGTGGGGGAGTACGTCAAGGGATCTGATACTCGCGACTGAACTCCAGTTCGCCGACTTTAATGCGTACCAGGACCGACTTGCGGTAGACGGTTTTATTATTGACATCCCGGTCTTCGCCGTCCTCGTCTTTATCATAACATTCTTTGCAGTATGCTTCGTGAGTGCGCAGGGTGACAGATACTGTGGGATGAAACGGCTTGATCGCGCTGGTAATACGCTCCATGCTGTCGAACTCCTCAGCACTGGCGCTCTCGGCAGCATAAACCTCGAACTCGGCAGTTGGGCCATTGTAGCAGTTGCATTCGATGTCATTTTTTGACAATTTCTCGTAGCGGGGGAATCCGTCCAATGCGGAGAATGCGGCGTTGCGGATAGCATCTATAATTTCCAGCTCGGGGAGCAAGCCCAGTTCGTGACGCTTCTTTTGATTGTCGCTTCCGTGTGCTGCAACCCAGTTATCGAGCTGGGATTTATAAGCGGAAACCTGGTCCGCGTTACGTTTTTTTATTTCGGACTTAGCTTCGGCGATCAGGGCAACAACATCTGCAACGTTCCAATCCTGCCACGACTTTTCCGTATCGCCGCCGATGTATTCGGTCACTACCCAACGCTCTCCGGCCGGCTTGCTTGCAGTATATTGCAAAATGCCGGTTAAGCCTTCAGCCAGAACCCTTTCGGCCCTCTCCCGAAGTCTTTCATCATACAGCTTAAACCGCTCACGGACCAGTTGAACAGCCTGCTGGTTGTGTGCTTCTATTTCTCGATCAATCTCAGCAACCTTGATTTTGCAGCGCGGATCAGAAATTATTGGTGCCAGGCTGGAACCGTAGGGGAGGGAAAAGCATGAATCCTTACGGAACCAGAGATGAGTGGCAGGCTCATTGCTGAAACCCGAAAATTCACGGCCGTCAACCTTATGGGTTCTCTTTGCTTCAACAAGGCTTTCTATGGGAGATGAAATAAACCACGCCACATTCGCCTCATACTGCTGTTGCTCTTTTTCGCGCTGCTCCCGCTGATATTGAATGCACTTGTCGATTACCGCAATCACGGCCGATTCACTGGCCTCACCGATAAGGTTGTGGGGGGCGTCCCCGCCTTTCTGAGGATAGAGATACAACTTACCATCGCCACCAAACCGCTCGTTTGGGCTGGATGCCAAAACTTGCCGCTGATCTTCCGTGAGATTCGCAGGGTCGATTACCACCAGAGCCTGGCCGCACTCACTCTTACCTGCTTTGATAGCTTCCGCCGTATCCACCTCAACCAACACCTTGACCTTTTCCATGACATACTCCTTTCATTTTTCGCGGGGCCATGCCCTACGCGTCAGGCCCAAGACCTGAATTTGTTTTTACGGTCACGCCGCCATCAGTCCTGGCTGTTGCCACCCTGCAGCGGCATTTGACTTCTGCCGGGCTTTTTCCTTCGCCCCCTGCCCTACCCCTGCCCCACCGGCAATATCCAGCGAAAGAAGCATCTGTCCGGTCTTTCGAGGATCTCCCCATTCCATCCCCTCGGCAATCAGCTTTCGCATCTCTGGCGTGCGCTTCTCCTCGGGAATCCGGTCGTACATATCCAGCAACCGTTCCCACTCCCGGTCCTGTTGAAACCGGATATTTTCATGGGCATCCCGGAGCTGCTGCCGAACATCCCCCAGATCCATTCTGGGCATGGACGCGGGCGGAACATCACCCCGGCTCAGGATTCTGGCCAGAGCGGTTCGTGCCGCAATCTCCGACCGCCAATCGGTCTTCATAAGAGCAGCGAGCAATTCTTTTGCCCGGTCGATGTGATCATCGCACCATGCTCCCCGTGCCTGCTTGAATTCGATGTTGTCCAGCGCGTCATTCAGCGCGTGAGCCGTCCGCAAAACACGCTCAGCGTCGATCCCGGGGGCCGCCTTGGACATCATGGTCCAGCTGCCCGGCAGATTCAGCCGCTCCTGGAAGGAAAACCAGCGGTGAGTGCCGCTCTCGATCTCCCAGCAAGTACCCTCCTCCCAAAACGTGCCGAAGATCCGATGGTAAATCACCGGTAGAGAGTCCTCGACCTCGCCATGGCGCTCAACCCAGATCTGCCGGATAGTTTCCAGCTCGGCCTGACTGATCCAAGAGAAATCGGGCACCCGGCGTTGGGTCATTTTCTGGACGTGCAGAACGACTTTCAGGAAATGCTCCCGGATCCGCTGCGGGTAGTAGCCACGCTGGAATTCCCAGGTATCCTGCTCGGACTTTCGGCGGGCCTTCTTCTCGTAGAAAGCCACATCGCCACGCTGCCGGCGGAAGTGGCGCAGTTTCGTCTTGTGCTTCGGATCGGACAGGCGGGCAAGGTAGTTCCTCCACCGCAAAAGCCAGCGCAAGCCCGGGTCGCGGGCCGTTTCTGCTTCAAGGTTCTTGTCCCTGGTTACCACCGGACAGAATACGCAACCCGACCGGAGAGACCCTGTACTATCGGTCACATTATAGACCGCCCGGATCTCGGCGCCGTCGGTATACACCAGCCCGCGGTCAATGTGGTTCCACACGTCTTCCTCCGACCAGGTGCGAAGCGGAGCGTAAAGAGTTTCCTTCTTGTTCTTCCGGGAAGCCAGCAGATGGTTTTCCGCATCGATAATGCTGGAGTCGATAGATACCTTCCGGGTTCCACTCTCCTGCTCCCTGACCCCGATGATCGCAAGTGCCTTGCGGTTGCCGTTGTCGCCCAGTAGGACGTCCATTTTCCTTTTAAGCGGCGAGAGCTTCAACGCGTCCGTGCACCAATGTGCAACCTTAGCCAAAGGCATCATGTAGCCATGGCCGATCACCCGGCCCCACATTGTTCGTTCAGGGAGAGGCATTGCCTCATGAAACTGGATAGGCAGGTTATTGGCCTGGACGAAAGCAACGATCTTCTTAGCCTGACCCACAATGTATCTGGCCATGGTCGGGGCTTCAAGCCCGGTATTGGCGTAGAGGATATGGAGTTTCGGCAGGGTGCTGTCGGCAAGGTACGCCCGGAGCACCAGGTCGAGTAACGCGGATGAATCTTTTCCGAAGCTGCATCCGAGAGTAAGCACATGGTCTTCATGCCGCTTGAGCGTTTCGATAATGTGGTTGATCGTCTGTTCCATGCCACCTCCCTTCTTGCCAAAAATTAAACCCGTTGAGTTACTTGTCCAAAATCGACAGCTTCCTTTTTGGTGATGAACTGCCGCCCTCCGGCAAGGTACTTATAACTTGGCATGTACTCGGATGTGACAGGCGAACAATTGAGCCTTGCCCGTTCTTCACTTCCTACCGGATGCTTTGCAGCCTCAAAAGTTCTCTTGATGATTTCCATTCTCCCAACCCCCTCTTATGGTTTCTGACCATCCGGCTTAGTTACCAGAGTCTTTTTCACGACCAATGTCGAGTCGCCCTATCTATTAACTTGATATATAATAAATACCGTACAGTAATAGAGATGTCAAGTGTTATATTGTATTGTATATACAACACAATATAATATTATTCTTGCCAAGTAGTATATTGAGGTGTATATAAACCACATAAAGCATTTATTTTTAGCGCATTTCTGTAATTTTCATGTGTACACGGAGGTATTTATGATCGTAGTCATCGCAAATGAAAAAGGCGGGACAGGCAAAACCACGCTGGCAACCACGCTGGCTATTCTCAGGGCGCAATCAGGCAAGGACGTACTACTCGTAGACGCTGACCCGCAAGCGTCAGCCGCGGAATTCACGAAGGTTCGAGAGGATGAGGGTATCACCCCCGGGATAACCTGCGTTTCCATAACTGGCCGTGCCGTGTCGACGGAGATCCGAAAACTGGCTCCTCGTTACGAAGACATTATTGTCGATGTGGGCGGCCGGGACAGCGCCGGGATGCGTGGGGCCATGATCGTCGCCGAGGTGTTAGTAGTTCCGTTCCTTGCCGGACAGTTTGACTTGTGGGGAGTGGAAAGTATGGACGCGATCCTGGAGGACGCACTGGCCCTCAACCCGGACATGCGCAGGATAGCCGTTTTAAATAAACGGGATTCTAACAAGCGGGCTGGCCTTGCCCAGGAAGCAGCCGATTGTTTCGAGGAAATCAAGAATATCGATCTCTCACCAGCACAAATCGGGTATCGCGTGGCGTACCGCCGAGCTGCCGCAGAAGGAAAGGCCGTCAACGAGATGGGTCGATGTGATCAAAAGGCTGTAGCGGAAGCGATTGCCCTGTACAAGGAGGTATTTGGCGATGCGGCGTAAATCATCCACCCCAACTAAAACAGTCGAAGACCTCAAGGCACGAGAAGAAGCATTTATTTCTGGTGCAACAGCCGACGAGCTCGAACAAACGCAGCCACAGCCACCAGCCACGCCAGTCATAGAGTCTGCCAAACCTAAAAAAACGAGCACTCCCCGTCCGAAGAAAACCAACACCGCCCCTGAAGAAAAGGATATTGATATGCACGAGGCAGTACAACGCGGTCCCTGGCCACTCTTAGAAACACCTTCCCCGTCACTGGCAGATGGCCGAACCGACATCGATCGGCCGTTCGTTATGCGCCTGAAAGAAAACCTGTGGCTGTCCGTAGAACGCCACTGTAAGGCGCTTGGGGTTGATAAGTCCAAGTGGGTGCGAGAGGCTATGCTTAAACTGATGTATGAAGAACAAATGTATTATCAAGGCAAGAAAAAGCAATAAATGTATGCTGTTTTCTTGCACTGCAATGCTATGTGTTGTGATGTATAGACAATACAAACAGAAAGGAGGCCGTCATGAAACGAGATCGCAAGCTCCTCCAGGCGCTCTGCGACTATCAGGATCAGACTGAAACCTACCAGGTTGCGAGTGCTCAGTCCGAAGCGGACAGTATTTGTCAAGGGAGGGTACTGCAGGAAGTCCGCCTGGAGGCGCCGGACTCGGCATTGCGGGCCTGGTACACGATCAAGATCATCGAGATCCCGGGCGGCCACCTGGTAGCCAAGTCTTCAGGGGCAACAGGGAGAAAGCCTGACACGGAGACGTGGTTCAGGCCAACACTGGAGGAGGCTGAGAAGAAGTTATCCAGGATCATTCAAGAGAAGACTGATCCGAACAGCAAGAGGAAGCGGCATTACGTTTTAACTAAAGGATAGTGAAAATCGCCCTAAAATTATTCAGAAATATCTACACAGCCTCGTTAAAGTTACGGGGCTTTCTTTTTTGCAGCAGATAATTAAAAACGTAGATAAATAAAAAAATAACATAAAATCGTTGACAAGACAGCTACTTGGGGGTAGGTTTCTCACAAGACTACAACTAACTTGCGGGGTGATCGATGATCATAAGCGTTACAAACAACAAAGGCGGGATAGGTAAAAGCTCTATAACACAAAACCTCGCCCACGCCCTGGCCAACAAGGGTAAAAGAGTCCTGGTTATCGACCAGGATCCACAAGCAAATACAACGAGCGTTTTAGCACCACCACCAGGAGCGAACACCCTTTACGACTTGTATAGCGGCAACATCCAGGTGACATCGTGCATATATCCCACCGCATACGAAAACCTTGACATCATTCCTAATTGCAACAAGACAGATACCCTCGAAGTCAAACTCTACGCTGATGTGAAAAAAAGCTACTTCCTGCTGCGGGACAAGGCCCGAGAGATAGCTAATCAGCGGTATGAGTACACTCTAATAGACAGCCCCCCCAATTTGGGTATGTTCTGCTTGATGGGATTGATCTGTGCAGACTCCGCAATTATTCCGATAGAGGCAGGGAGCCGATATTCGATTGAGGGCTTCATCAATGCTTTTGACGCAATCACTGCTGCCTCCCAGGAAGTGAACCACGATCTCAAATTCCTCAAGGCCGTAATTAACAAAATCGATCTACGAACGAGTATCCACAAAGCATCTGTCGAGTACCTTCGCCGTTCTTTTGGCGATAAAATATTCGATGCGACTATTCCCCTTAACACCGACATTCAAAAAGCAGAAGCCGATGCGGTTACTGTTATCAGGTACAATCCGCACAGCAACGGGGCAAAGAGGTTCAAAATACTCGCCGAAGAACTTTTGGAGCTGACCGATGTCTAGGAAGAACAGGTTTTCTGAATTGCTGTCAACGGCAGCAAGGGAAGATACTCCTAAAAAAAAGGGAAAGATTGATTTTGGGGCAAACATGGAGGCAAACCCTGATTTACAGGAAACTCTGAAACTGCTTCATGGAAAGGACCTAGTTGACGCAGGGAAAGAAATGTCTTTCGATACATCAGACAAGCAGTCACACAAGCAGTCACACAAGCAGTCAGACAAGCAAACTGACAGTCAGACAAGCAGTCACTCTAACAGTCAGACAAGCGGTCACTCTGACGATCACTCTGACGATCACTCTGACGATCACTCTGACGGTCACTCTGACGGTCACTCTGACGATCACTCTACCCGTAAAAACAACATGGAGCCGCAATGGTCAGTACGGGCCATTGACCCAATTTATGGTTTAAGCTCCAAGGCAGCGATTGTACTTAATTACCTCATACAACAACCGAGTCGCGTCGCAAAGTTGGCAGAAATACACTCAAAAACACGTATCCCCGTGGCTACGATCCGCGGAAAAATTAGTCGGTTACAAGAACTTGGTTTTGTTATAAAGACCTTAAAATACAGAAATGGCACTTTTCAGGGGTTCTCGTATGTACTAGACCAGCAAATGTGTGACAGTTTTTCAGAGAAGCGTGGAAGAGAATTTCCCATATTACAAGCAGGTCACTCTGACGATCACTCTGACGATCACTCTGACGGTCACTCCAACGGTCACTCCAACGGTCACTCTGACGGTATATCACACAAGCAGTCAGACAAGCAGTCACACAAGCAGTCAGACAGTCACTCTCCCCACTATAGTAGTAGTTTAGAATCAAAAACTACTACTGTGGAAACCCACAACATCGAACACCTGTTGAAAACCGACCCAGAACTTGGCTACTGGCGAAAAAAGGGTCTGACGCCGCAACAGGTGGAGAAGTGGATGAATGACCACAAAATCAGCCAGTTGAACATGGTCCAATCGCTAAAGCACTGTCAGTTTGAGATGGTAGACAACAACAAGGAGGAAAAAGGGCCAATACGAGACGTCTTCAGCTGGTTTTACAGGATCGTTGAGCGGACAGGTCACTACCCGAAACCGACCGGCTATAAGACCTGGGCTGAAAAACAGGCGGAAATTGAGTTGGCTGTTGCAGAAGAACAGGAAGCGGAACTCCGGCGCCTCCAGGAAATCCGTCACAAGAAGCGGCAGATCGCCCAGGATCTGGCCTTCGAGCGTATGATGGCTGATCCGGAGGGAGATTTATACCAGCAGGTCTACGCACGTCTCAGTCGGCTGGAAAAAGAACTGGGTGAAGGCGCAGCTTTTGATAGGGCCATGCGCAGTAGGTTTGACGAACTGTTCGCAAACAACTCCTAAAATAGCCACAATCAGAGCCTCCGAAAGGAACACTTCGCGTAGCTATTCACTCCGATACAGGGTAACAGAAGCCCCCGCATAATGGACAGCACCCCGCCGGCACAGGCATGCCGGGTATCAAGACCTGGAAATCTTCGAGAGTTAGTGGCAGTAGAAAACTGACAAGATTGTCCTGCTCCTGCGGGATACTGAGAGTGAGGTTGTCGTCACGGAACCCGCATTCGTCACAGCGGGTCTCATCCCTCTGCAATCCGACCTGGTCTATGAGAGCAAAATAAGCGTCGTGGAGTTCTAAGTATATTTTGAGGAATTTGCTGGACTTCTCCCCACTCGTACCATTCAAGACTATCTCTAAAGAGGCTAAACCAGCGGTGATTCTGTCTGATATGGGGGCAAGGTCTTTACTTATTCCAAACTTACCAATATGACCACGATATTCCGCAGCTATGCAGTCGTGATGGCGACGTAGGACGATGGCCAGGTTATCAGTATATGTACCGTCAGTATTTGGGTGTGCCTTGAAACATGTGTGCTGAAGGACCCTTGATGCAAAAGTAAATAGATCGTCAGACACTTGGATTGGAAGGCCGATAGTTGCCGCCGCAGCAATTTCATTCCACGGTACCGCAGGGAAATTGAGCCTCAGAAGAATACCCATTTCCTTGAGAATGGCATCTGCCATTTCAATAAAATTGCCAGCACCCTCAATATTTTTATTCATTCCCACCTCCTTTTTTGCAACCGATTGGCCCTATGATTGTATCAAAAAATCCCAAAAAAACTTCTAATTGACGTACTCCCCCTCTAAAAGAGGAGGATTCTGGATTCAGACAGCGATAGCCGGGTTTGACCCCGGTCTTACATCGCCTAGCCCAAGAGCCGACGCCCCGGCTCGTTGAATATTAATTGCGGCGTTGAGGTCTCGGTCGTGGACGGCGCCGCAATCGCACGTCCATTCCCGGTCCCGAAGCGACAGGTGCTCGTTGATGGTTCCGCAGGAACTGCATAGTTTACTGCTCGGAAACCAGCGATCGACCTTGACGATGGTGCAGCCGGTCTTGGTCGACTGGTGCTCCAGGATCGAAACGAAACTGGCAAAGCCCAGGTCGGAAACCTTCCGGCCCCACAGCGCTTTCATGCCGGACAGGTTCAGATCCTCGATGGCAATAGCGTTGTAGCGATGCACCAGCTGCCGGGCCAGCTTGAACTGGAAATCCTTGCGCCGGTTGGCAATCGTCCGGTGCAGGCGGGCAAGGTTCTTTCTGGCCCTTCTCCGGTTGTTGCTACATCTCTGTTTCTTGCTGAGATTCCGACTTGCTTTTGCAAGTTGATTCAATGCCTGCTTGAGCGGCTGGGGAGCAGGCTCCTTACTCCCGTCGCTGATGGCGAGGAAACTTTTCAGACCAAAGTCCACGCCCGCTATTTCGGTAGTCGCGGCATGGAAGACCTGATGTTCGGCATCGGTGACGAAGATGAAGAAAATGTCCCCCAGGGCGTCCCGCTTAACGGTGAGGGTTTTGATATTCCCCTCGATCTCACGGGACTTGAAAAAACGGTACTGCTGTTTCCCTATCCGCAGGCGATTGCCGGACAATGAGTAACCGGCCTGCTTCAGGGTGAAACTCTGGTACTTGCTCCGCTTTTGAAATGTCGGCGGGCGGACCTTGCGCGAAGACGGTCGGGCCAATTTCCGGTCTTTTGCGAACTTGAAAAAGAGCTGATAGCCTTTTTCGATTCGCTGCACCACGTCCTGTATGGACTGGGAGCCGACTTCTGACCAGAAAGAATAGCGGGGCAGCCGCTTCAGCTTGGTGATGTGCTTCATTAACTGGAACTGGTTCAGATGTTTGTCGAATAACCGAAAGTACCGCTTGTGCAGGGCAATACAGTGATTCCAGATCGACGCAGCTATGTCTATCTGCCGGTGCAGTTTCCGGTTCCGCCTGGAAGCGTATGCCTTGTACACGAAGGTTCTCAAGCAATTCTGCTCCATTGAGTTTCGATGTACTGTCGAATTACTTCCAAAGACACCGTGCCGGTAGTCGCGCAAAAATAGGAGCGTGACCAGATCGAGCCCTTCTTCCTAAGCTCGGGAAACCGGGCGGCAAGGGTCGAACCAGAGCCACCCTTGATCTTTCCCGCAAGTTGAGCAGGAGAAAACCGCGGTGGCGCCGACAGCGAAAGATGAACATGATCCGGCATAACCTCAAGAGCAATGAGCGTACAACCAATTTCGGCAATGCGGGACTCTATTGTCTCCCGAACAGCCTCAACCACTTCCTCCCTGTCGAGAATGGACCGCCGGTATTTGGGGCACCATATCAAGTGGTAGGAAAGCAGAAATTTTGCATGACGAGTTGACTCGTATTGTGTATTCGTTCTGTTTTTCATCGTAGAAATAATATCATAGACACAATATTCTGCAAGTATATTCACAAACCGGACGCCTTTTATCCCCGCCTATAAGGCGAGGCTTTCCCGGCGGTTATTTGTAAGGCCATCGGAGTTACCCCAACAAGATAGTCTCCTGAACAATTCCTACTGACCAAGCAAACGACTTCGTATTGAAATGAAGCTCAAACGTATTCTGTCCGTCCCAGACACCAAAGTTTAAAATTTTCGCAGAGCCTTCCTGGTGCGCCCAGGTGAAAGATACCTCGCGAACATGAATTCTCACTCCTTCCAGATCAAACCAAACCGGCCGGATCCGGCCATTCTCGAATACCGCTGCCACTTGAACCTGGTGGTGAAGATTAAATGTCTCGACACGCTTTGCCATGCTCCTACGTTATCAAATGACAACTTAAAACACAATTATTGTATAGCAAACATTTAGTATTGACATGCAAATATACCGTTGGTATATTAGCCTTCAATTCTCTACGACTCCTTTTTAAGGACCACATTCTCAGGCATCGCTCCTGAGTCTTAACACCTCTAGCAAAGGTTCACACCCCAGTCACGACGATGGATTTTCGCCATTTTTGAGGAAAACCCACAATCGCGACACGATACTTTTTCCCCCAGCGCATCCAGTTTTACCGGAATTGCGCTTTTTTTACGTCCAAAACACGGCATATCCATCGAGATAGTCTAAAACGAGGAATGTAACGATCCTCTGCCGGCAACATCAAAAAAACATGGCCCATGCGGAACTGTCGCAAGACGACAAAGATATCCGTATGGGTATTTTTGTGTCTTCTGCGCTCCACATGGGCGACAAAAGGAGATCATCATGTTCTACGCTATCATCAACTCACTGTCTGAAGTTTCCGTAAAAAATGTCTTTGTCGGCACTTCTGTTGGATCCATTTTATCCACAGTTGTCATGATCGCAATGAGCATTTAATTCGTAACTGAACGCAGACAACGCCCTATCACTATCACCATCACACACAAAGAAAGGAACACATCATGAACGCATTGAACGCAGTAATCGAGGCCGTATTTACCGTATCCGTAAAAAACGTAATTACAGGAACAGTTGTCGGCTCCGTGCTGATGTCTGTTGTGATGATTGCCGTTTCTTTCTAACTCAACCTTTAACCCAGCGTGAGACATGTATCCACGCAACACACACAAAGGAGAAGCAAATGAACAAAGTCACCCTGATCGGACACCTTGGTAAAGACCCTGAAGTACGCTACACCACCTCCGGTACCGCCGTCGCATCAGTAACCCTTGCTACATCTGAAAAGATTAAAAAGGGTGATGCCTGGGAGGACCATACGGAGTGGCACAACCTCGTACTGTGGGGCCGTAAAGCGGAAATCGCCGGAGAGTACCTCACCAAAGGATCGCAGATTGCCGTCGTCGGTAAACTGAGAACCCGCAAGTGGGAGGACAAGGAAGGCAATAACCGCTACACCACGGAGATCGTTGTAGACGAACTCGAAATGCTCGGCAAAAAAGGCGGCGGAAGCAGCAATGGACAGCGCGAAGCGTCCGGCGCTTCTTCCACGGCAAATAATGAGGAATATCAGGGATTTAACGCTGATGACGATATTCCTTTTTGAGCGCATCCTAATTTAGCCCAGCCCTGCCTCTAAGAGGATCGTGCACAAGCACACCTTTTAGTGGCAGGCCGCGGAATACCACATCACACTTACCCGACCGGGGGAGAACACTTTCCCGTAGGGGGAATAGTGCCTTCCTCGGGAATCACACTCAAGGAGAGCACCATGTCCAAAGACAACGCCACGCAGCCACCATCAGACAATAATCTTCCCGCAGTCAACTCCAGCAATAATGCTCTAGTAGCATCCGCTGCCTCATCCGCCGACATCCGCGAGCAAGTCAACCTTATTCAGCGCGTCATGCGTGACGTTATGAAGGATGGCGAGCATTTCGGGGTCATTCCTGGTTGTGGCGACAAACCTGCGCTTTTGAAGCCTGGTGCGGAAAAGTTAATGCTGGCGTTCAGATTCGGGAACGATCTTGACGTACAAGTCCTCGACATGCCGAACTTCCATCGGGAATACCGGGTAAAAGTTACCCTTCACGCCCCCGGCGGACAGCGCCTCGGCACTGGTATCGGTTCTTGCACCACTATGGAGACGAAATATCGATATCGCTCAGGACAGGCCGAACTGACCAACAAACCGGTTCCGTCAGGATACTGGGACATCCGCAAGGAAAACCCGGCCAGAGCACAGCAAATGCTGGGCGGAAAAGGTTTTACTACCAAAAAGAACGATGCCGGCCAGTGGATGATTGCGAAGGCAACTGATCGCGTCGAGCACGACAATCCGGCAGATTACTACAATACCTGTCTGAAAATGGCGAAAAAACGCGGACTTATCGACGCAGTGTTAACATCGACCGCGGCATCTGACATATTCACGCAGGACGTCGAGGAAGCACCGGAACTCCACGAGTACCGGAATACTCCACCCCTGAAAAAAACCAACGAAACGGTTATTGATGCGGATCCGATTCCACCCTCAAATCCTGAACAGCAGGCGCAAAAGGAGGAATCCTCGTCCGGCAACAACGATATCACAGCAATGCTGCAGGCGAAGAACATCCCCTTCACTATCGAAGGAACGACCGTCAAGGCCAAGCCAGCGTATAACGACGCTACTGGCCGCGACCTCGTGAAGTCAAATGGCTTCAAGTGGAATTCGTCTGACAAATGCTGGGAAAAACAGCTCTAGTCTATAAATCACACCAACCTGGCAGGGAGGCAAATTATCCCTGCAAGGGGGTATTGCCTCCTCTGCCACAAACTGCTAGAACAAGGAGGCGTCAATGCCCATACCACAGCCTGCAAAGGAATTCATCATGACCCACTTCAACGCCAACCTGTCGGCACTCGATCGCCTCGAAATAGTTGTCCGCACCATTAAGGATGACGAAGTGGCATGCAGCCTGCTCGAAAAACTCCTCTCTTCCGCCGAAGGCTACTTCTGCAGGGTCTTTGAAATGGAGACCAAAATGAAGATGGCCAGGTTGCGAATGGAGGCAGAGGAACTGCGCGAGTTTACCGAAAATCTGGATAAGAACCGGCGATACGCCCACGAGGCGCTTATCTCGGATCTGCATATTTTCAACCGCTACGCCATCAAGGAGTTCGGCGAGGATATCCCCGTAGGGGGCATCTACAGCAAGTCACCGGAATCAATAAGGGATCGCATTGCGATTGCTGACTGGGCTGGTGAACTGCTCACCGCGGTGTATAAAAATAGAAAGCGGTGAGGTTGCAGCCATAAAAATTGCGGTTGCGCTAACCCCTCACAAAATCAAATAAGCATAAACACCTCCATTGGAGGCCCACCATACCGGGAGATGAACGACACTCCCGTATGGGAGGAGTGTCTATTGGAGATGATATGAAAAAATTTAACCAAAAACACCGCGACAGATTTGCCGGATTGGCTTTCAAAATCGCGGAGATCGTTTTTGCTGGAGTTGTGGTTGCTGGATTTATGCAACCTCAGCTTTCCACATGGAAGGTAATAGGCGGCTTCGCCATTATCCTAGCAGCCCTGTTCTTCGGCTACGTCCTTGACATGGGCACAGATTTGGATGATAATTTCAACAAGAAACGGAGGAAATAATGGATACACTATTGATTGCTGGAGCCTTTATGGTTGTACTCTTGGGAGCAGTTGCCCTCTATGATTATATAAGCCGTCATAAGGATAATCAGCGCCAATAATTCCTCAAATTCATCGTTCGCAAACCTAACCCTCAAGGAATAATTCTTTGCGGGTTTTTTTGTGCCCAAAAATCAAATTTGCCCCCGACGGGAAACACCTTCCCACCGGGAGGCGTGTATTCCCTGTCGGCAACAGACTGACAAAAAGGAGACACGCCATGAGCAAACTCGAACAATTCCTCGCAAAGGCCATCCCGGCCCACGCAGCATCAAATTCAGCCCACCTTGGAGACCGCACTCAGTACGTTGGCGCCAGCGACATCGTCGGCTGCCCACGCAAAGCGGTCCTTTCCAAGACAAACCCTCAGCCCTTTACCACTAAGCAGCTGCTCGTCTTCGCAAGAGGCCACGCCGCACAGTCGATGTATTCGGAAATTTTCCGGGCTGGCGGTGCATCTTTTGAAGAAGAGGTCGAATTCAAACATCCCGACGAACCGGCTATCCAATGTCATGTGGACTTTATGTTCACGTCGAAACAGGCAAACCGGGTGCATATCGTCGAGATGAAGTCGACCAGCGGCATTCCTGCTGAACCCTACCCGACGTGGGTTGACCAGTTGCAGATCCAGATGGGTCTCGCAAAGAGAAACCTTCCCGCCGGGACCGAAATTACTGGATCCGTCCTTGCCGTCGACCTGAACGCAGGCGAGAGCAAGGAATTCAACGGACACACCCCAAATGACGATGTGGCAAACCACCTTTTCGCCAAAGGCTACAAGATTCTTTCGGCCCTCAGCGGAGAGATCGGGGTTTCACCGGAACCGGGAATGTTCTGCGGCAAGTGCAACTACCGCAGCGACTGTCCGGCTTTCATCAGGAACCCTCTTGAATTGCCAACCGAGACTGAAACCTCTGCTCTTGCCTACGCAAAACTCAAGGAGCAGGAAAAAGCCCTCAAGACTGCCATTGACGTGCTGAAAGACGACATCCTTGCCTTTACGGGAGAGGAATCGTCGATCAGGGCAAAATCGGACGCTGTTGCCGTTGCTGTTTCGATCATCCCGCCATCCGTGACGGTTGACTCGAAGAAGCTCAAGGCAGAGTACCCCGACGCCTATAAGGACTGCGCGAAAGAGCGAGCCGGATACACCAAACTGGAAGTCACCCCATTAACCACCGCTACCTCAGTCGCAGCCGAAAGCAAAGCGGCCTAAAGGAGACATTGTGAGTGATTACTCTTGTACCGTTTGCGGTACCGAACTAGAAAAAAACACCGACTGTTATGGGCATACCTCCGGAGAAATTCTGGACGAATGTGACGGTTTTTGTCCGAGCGACTGCTCACCCTGGATTGAGGTCATGTGCTTTGATTGCCACGACAAGGTCCAGGCGGCAATAGCCGATATACGGGCAGGAATCCATAACTAGACCTCACAACCAACCACCAACCCCGGCAAGGGAGGATATGAATCTCCCTGAAAGGGGTATTCCGTCCTCTCTTGTTCACAATGAACAGGAGATCGTCATGAACAAAAAATACAACACCACCCCGTACATGTTTATGAAGGATATCAAAACCGCAGCGGATACTGCGGCAGGCACAAAAAAACGTAATGAGCATGTAATGGAGTTGATAGGCATGTGTCTGGCAACGCTCATTATTCTTAGCCTCATCCTTTTGACGGTAGCCTACATTCACAAACCAGTCGTAAACACTGGCGGTATCCTTCGCGAAAAAACAAAAATGGACAAGCTGGCTGTTGCGCTGGAAGGGAAGGTGGAACCATGAACGCATCCTTCTCCCTCCATGGCGCAAACCGCTTCCTCGAAAGGGACGTCCCTCTTGAAGCGCTGCTGGCAGTAAGGGCAGCACTTCCCATGTTGAGCGATAAGCCCCTTCGTTTCAGTATGTACGGTGTCACCGTCGTCGCAAAGATGAGCGGCACCCACCCCAAAATTATCACCGCTTGGAAAAGCGACCAAAGAAAAGGAGTTTGTAATGAGCCCGAAAACACCAAGAGCAAACGTTCTTACCGGACATACCATCGTACGAACCACTCACTGTGGCAAAATCTTTGTTACGGTTAACGTCTCTGACGGGAAACCATGTGAAGTTTTCATCCGCTTTGGCAAAGCTGGCGGGTGTGGCTCCGCAATGGGCGATGGTATAGCACGACTACTGAGCTATGGCCTGCGATCAGGACTTGAACCTGCTGATGCAGTTAAAGCTCTGACGGGTATTGGGTGCCATCACGGTCCCAAAACCTGCATGCACGAAGTCTCAGAAGCCATGCGCCTTGTCATCAAACACATGGAAACAGGCTGCGACCTCAATGAAATTATTGAAAATGAGGAACTGGCCGAGGCAAACGCCCAAAGCTACTAGGAGTCATTGATGAAAAAAACGATTTCCATACAGAACAAGAAAGCGTCAGCCACCCTGATAGTCGAGGATTTTATCGAATCGCTACTTGGTAAGGACATCCTGTTCATGACGGCCTACGGCCCAACACAGGAACTGCGCTGCTTTGCGCAAATACTGGGAAGCAAAGACGGTACACTCGAAATCAACGAAGGTGACACCAATGTGCGCAGAATAAACAATAGCCAATGTCTCCAGACGATGGCGATCCTCCAAAAACCGGAACATGGCTACAGTGCTCTTGTTATCACACCAACTGATTGCTCGACCATCATTGGGACTACAGAAGAAGAATGCTTCGCCGTTTTCGGCCGCATTCTCGATCAAAGCGAGTTTGTTCATCGCGACTGGTACCGGTTCGTTTGGGACCAGGTAGTCAAAAAGGTTGACCCGGCAGTTGGAAAAAGACTGTGCTATCAGTTCCGAAAAGCCGAAATCACCAGCTCAATACAGGGCGGGCTGCAGTACGGTGGCATCACCATGCCTCCGGCAACGGCAGACCTCACGTTGGCTGTCCACGAAAAACAGCGATCAGGAGGCGCCTGAAAACCAGCAAACAACCATCACCATCTATCCCAACAGGGGTGGCGAAGCATCGACCTCCCCGAACACAGGGATAGGTGCGACCCTCGCCACCCCTTTCGCTAGAAAGGAGTGCTCAGTGGATCTCCAACAACAAGTATGCACAAATTCACGAACCAGGGGCAACGAAGTGGCGAAAGGCTACTACCCGACGTTCACGAAAGACATCAACACTATCATCAAGATATTAAAGCCTGAAACTGGCGGTTATAGCCGGTACAAGGAACCACAGACCGTTGCCATTCTCGATCCGTGTGCCGGAGAAGGGGACTTTCTGACTGTCGTAACACGACACTTCAGGAGAGCCTACCGGGCCATGGGAGCTGACGGTATGCAGCATACTGCCGAAAGCTATGCGGTGGAATTGGACAAGGATCGCTTCCAGAAAATCCATGGTGCGACCCAGAAGATCAACTCATCGTACTTCGACGTGGATTTTACAGGATCGTTTTCCCTGATACTGCTCAATCCGCCGTACAACAAGAAAGCTGACGAACTCGTCAATTGGGTTCGATCATGCGCATCGCTGCTGGCATACGCCGGCGTGATGGTCCTGATCATCCCCGAATACGAACTGATCCGCGAAGAGATGCAGAAGGTGATCAAGGGGAGCTATAAGTTCTCATACGCCTTCCTCTCGGAGGAGTACGACAAATTCAAGCAAGTTGTCGTGTTTCTGACAAACAACCTGGACAACACCCCGGAAAACTCTGGGCGGTATTACCAGTATGCGCCGACCAGCAACATCGGAGCAGATGACATCCGCAAGAAGTATGCGGATCACATCGCAACGGATAGTCCCAAGCTGCGAAAGCTGGAAGTTAACAGCATAAAGCAGAAGGTAAAACCTCTCATGACCAGTAAGGACATGACGCCCGTCTATGACGAGTGCATGGCAATGCTGAACCGGAACATAGAGATCCAGTTGGGCAAACTCTACCCGTCCAACTACGACACCACACTGCAACCCATGTCCACACTGCGTACCGCACAGGCCATTCAGCTGGCAGCCATGAACTCCCAGATCGAGTCGGTCACCATTAACGGTGATCACTACCTGGCGAAGTACATGGTTATCCAGAGCGTCGACGAGTTTAACGACCCCGAGACGAAAACGAAGACCATTGTGCGCAAGCCTACGGTCGAAGCCTTTTTGATGGACAAAACCGGCCAGACCAGAAAAGCAAAAGATGCAGGGTTCGATTACTTTGAGCTGAATGAATCACTCTCCGGAGCGGTTCTTACACAGCTTACCAAGAACTATCAACCGCTACATGAAATCGGCCAGGATGAAGAATACCTGTCTGACGAACTGAAAAACATCGGCCTGATGCCCCCGCAAAGGGAAGCAATCAAGTCGGTCATGAAAGCGTACCGTTCCGGCAGAAAAGGCGCTGGAATTCGAGCAAACACCGGCACAGGAAAGACCTGGATGGCAAAGTCGGTAAAGTACCTGACGGAGGCAAAACGTACCATCATGGTTACCGAACCGCAACTTGTCCCGCAGATGGTTCAGGAGTATGCAAACGAGGGGTTCGACGTCCACGTCATCGACAGTTGGGAGTCATTGAAAGAGCTGTATCGGACTCGTCCGAAAGGCTTGTACCTCCTCTCATACACTCGGTTGCGCATGCACCCGAAGTACGAAGTCTGCGTCACTGAGAAAAAAACTGTCGTAAGGGACAAAGACGGCAGGACAGCGAAGAAATTCGTATCGATCTGCCCGTCGTGCCGAAGGGAGGTTCTCGACAAGATCCGCAAGGGCGACAAGCCCAAGTGCATCTTCTGCGAGAAACCGTTATTTACCTATGTACCCGAAAATGACCGACCGGTCATGAGTTACCGTCGCTGGATCAGCCAAGTAGAGGCGGACGGCACGGCAACAGAAGTCAAATCACACAATAAGCAGCTGCCCTACATCAAGTATCTCAAGAAGATGAATTTCGACTTGGCGATTTTTGACGAGGCGCACAACGCTGCAAACATCATGTCCAATAAGGGCACGGCGTTTATCCGCCTTGCTGCCTCAGCGAAGAAAGTGCTGGTGATGACCGCCACCGTCTCAAACGGAATGGCGAAAAGTCTCTACAACCTTCTCTGGGGTCTCAACCCTGAGCAAATGCGTAGCAACGGCTGGAGCATGAAGTCGGCTACCGAATTTCAGACAAGATTTGGGGCTTTTAAAGAGGTACGAAAAAGTGATGACAACAATCGTCATCGTGGCTCTGAAAAAGTTGCAACGTACGATACTGCAGGCATTTCACCAGCGACGTTGCTCTACACCCTGCCGAATTTCGTCAATGTGGATTCTGATGACTTTAATGACCTCCCACCAGTTGAACGGGAAGTGATCAAGTGTCAAATTCATCCAAATGCCGAAAAGGCTATGAGAACAATCGACAACATTATCCAGAACGCCAATCTCGACCAGCAGGACCGTCTTGCCGCGGCAAGCACGAGGAATGCCGCTTATCTTCGGATTAGCGACACCTTCAAGCACGCCGATGACGAGCTGTTCTTACGGGACCAGTTACTCGGCACTGTTTATCGTGACCCTGTACCCGAGCTGCTCGAAAAAGAGCAGAAGCTGGTAGAAATCGCCGAGGGTGTTATTGCCCGCGGTGAGCGTTTACTGGTCTACACTGGCAATACGCAGAAGGTTGACATGCGAGGGCCCCTGAAAAGGATCCTCGAAAAAGAAGTCGCAGGCGTCAATGGTGTGGAGGTCTTACCCGACTCCGTATCGTCGGAAAAGATTGTCGCCTGGTTCCAGAAAACCAAAGCACAAATCGTAATCGCATCCTTCAACCGTGTCGCAACGGGCCTGAATCTCAGCCAGTTCAACAACTTGCTCTGGTACGACTACGTGCGACCTGAAGTCGCTTAAATGACTGTTTTCCTTGATCAAATCATGAGAAAACCTATTGTCCCATCAATAGTAGCCTAACGGCACACGCAACCGGAGTAATCCGACTGTATGGAGCTGCCGTGACAACGTAACCCGCCACAAAGGTAGATCCAATCCGTGAGGAAAGGTTCGATTTCTGCCAGCGTCAAGGCGGAATGGGTGCTAGGCTCCGAATTAGCATGGTCAACTTATGTGAACCGCTGATAAACATCGTAAACCACGAACAAGCCAAAGACGCTGACAGGCTTGAGCCAAAAAGGCAACGTAGCTGGCTGTATTCTTGTAGTCTGGATACACATGGGCATAAAAGCTACCGGTGGATAGGCGGGACCTAAACTAATTAACTGTCATTTTCGCGGAACAGGGTAAGCCCGTATTTCTCCCTAGAAACAGGGTAAGCCGACCGCAAGGAAAGCCGAACGGAGTGCGGGTAAAGGAGTTCGGAAAAAGCGAATGTCACCCTGTAATGGGGTGAATAGGGGTTGAGCGTCAGCAATATCACCTCACGGGAAACCGGGCAGACTTCCGAATGGTCTTTCAACACGAGAAAACTAACAGAACCTCTTGAAAGGAGGAAAGCAAATGAAAACAGCGACCAACACCGAAAAAACAATGACTGCTTGTGCGCCTCCTACGAGTGTGGAATGGCACCAGATTAACTGGAGTCAAGTACACAACAACGTAAGGAGACTGCAAGCCCGTATCGTGAAGGCAACTAAGGAAGGCAGATTGGGCAAAGTAAAAGCCCTCCAACGTCTGCTGACCCACTCGTATAGTGGCAAAGTATTGGCCGTTAAGCGGGTGACTGAAAATCAAGGCAAGAAGACGCCGGGGGTTGATGGAGAAACTTGGTCAACTCCGGAAAGCAAATCTAAGGCCGTAACGTCGCTCAAGGCTAGGGGGTACAAACCTCGACCCTTGAGAAGGGTGTATATACCCAAAGCAAATGGAAAGAAAAGGCCGCTAGGAATCCCGACGATGAAGGACAGGGCCATGCAGGCGTTATATCTGCTGGCACTTGCACCTATCGCCGAGACGACAGCCGACCCAAATTCTTATGGGTTCCGGTTAGAAAGATCTTGCTCGGACGCCATAAGGGCCAGTTTTGTTGCCCTGGCGAAGAAAAAATCTCCGAAATGGATACTTGAGGCTGATATTGAAGGTTGCTTTGACAACATCAGTCATGAATGGATGATTGGCAATATCCCGATGGATAAGCAAATCCTAAAGAAATGGCTGAAGGCCGGATTTATTGATCGAAGGACCTTCTACGACACAGAGGCCGGTACACCACAGGGAGGAATCATATCTCCTGTACTAGCCAACATGACACTGGACGGGTTGGAAAGCCTACTTGAATCCAAATTCAAGATAAAACAAGGCAAGAATTACTTCAATCCTATGGTCAATCTGGTCAGATATGCGGATGACTTCATAATTACAGGCAGCACGAAAGAGCTGCTTGAGAACGAGGTCAAACCCCTAGTGGAAGAATTCCTGTCCAAAAGGGGGCTGAGACTCTCCCAGGAGAAGACCAAAATAACCCACATACAAGAAGGTTTTGAGTTCCTTGGCAAGAACGTCAGGAAACACGACGAAAAGTTCCTAATCAAACCATCGAAGAGGAACACTCTCAGATTTATCGAGAAAGTCAGGGGAATCATCAAGGGGAATAAAACGGTGACACAAGATCGGCTGATTAACAAACTTAACTCAGTCATAAGGGGTTGGGTGAATTATCACAAGATGGACGTCGCCAGCAAAACCTTTGCAACGGTCGATTATGAGATTTGGAAAACATTATGGCAATGGGCGAGACGTAGACATCCAAACAAAGGTACAAGATGGATAAAGAGTAAATACTTTGTTCGCCAAGGAACCAGAGACTGGATTTTCGCCTGTAATGAGGAAGCGTCTGGAAGGGAAAAACTGGTTTACGCCAAACAAACCCCGATCAGACGGCATGTAAAAATCAAAGCGGAAGCAAACCCCTTCGATCCAAAATGGGAGGAATATTTTGAAGAGCGAATAGGCTTCAAGATGGCAAATTCCATGGAGGGGAGAAAGAAGCTACTTACGCTTTGGCGCAGTCAGGAAGGAATTTGCCCGGCATGTAACCAAAAGATTGATAAGGAAACTGGATGGAACAGCCATCACATCCTTCAAAGATCGATGGGAGGGCCGGACGGAAACCAAAATCGAGTGCTCATGCACCCCAATTGCCATAGACAAGTCCACAGCCAAAAATTAACAGTACGGAAGCCGACTCCGCGCAAGCGGGGTAATAGAAAGGCTTGAGCCGTGTGAGGGGAAACTTTCACGCACGGTTCTTAGGGGGGAAAGAGACAGCAATGTTTCCGACCTACCCGACACGTCGAACACCAGGCTAGCCGAACAGGGCGAGGGCAGGATCAGAAGGGTCAACACAGCATCGATTCACCGAGAAACTTTCGGCGAAGTCAGACCGGTCCGCTACTGGTATTTAACATCCTCAGAAGTCCAGGGAATGCAGCTTGCCTATACGCTCGAGAAGCGAATGGTAGCTAAACTGGCCGAAGGGGAAGTACCGGATATCGACCCGGCAGAATGCACCAGCGGTTGTCAGTCGTTTTCAGCGATGATGACCAAGGCGCTCAATGAGGGCACATTTTCCTACCAGGATCCTTCGGTCCTGCTCAAGAAGATGACCCGCAATGAGAATGCCCGCGTAGCTGTAAGCAGTCTGACCACAGAAGCTGATGCGGAAAAAACCGTGGCTCTTGCCCCGGCTTCCGCCAAACCGGAACCCCTGAAGACCCAGGTCTTTCAGGTAATTTTCATTGTTGACGGACTGGAGCGGCCGAGGGAGCTTGATAAAGCATCCTACAGCGCCTTGCTCGCAGCTGGCGAAATCGAAGTCACGCTGTTTGGTGACTATTACAGGCCGAAACAAACCGCGAAGCGGGCGGCCTGACAGGAGACAACTACCATGTCGGAAGAAAACTTCTACTTGAAGAACGACGACCAGCCGGTTACCTGCCCCAAATGTGGAGCAAGAACAGACTGGATCGACGTTCCCACCGAAAATGGCACCATCAACGAACTGCATACGTGCCTCAATTGCTCGTACCAGTTTCATCTTGAATGGTGCTGGGAAGATTTAGATTAACCTCAAAACCTTGTCAGCCTCCTTTGTGAGGCACCGACCCTGTCGCGGGAAAACAGCATACTCAGCATGCTCCCGCAGGGGGGAGTGTGCCTAGATCACCATAACCCAAAGGAGAATTACACCATGGCAAAATACAGCATTCGCAACCTCTTCCAGATCGACATCCCGGCTGAAATCATGATCGAAGGCGGCACCCCGGGTCACCCGGACATTCCGCAAGCCGATCCGTTTTACGTTTTCAGAAAACAGATCCTTTCCGATCTGTTCACCTGGATGAACCTGGAGGAGTGTTCACTGTACATTACCGGCCCGACCGGCAGCGGGAAATCGTCGCTCATCATTGAGACGGCGGCCCGGCTGAATATCCCCCTCTACAACATTGTCGCCCATTCCCGGCTGGAAACACCGGAGATGATTGGCGGCTACCGACTGAACTCCCAGGGCGGCATGGATTTTCACTATGGCCCCTTGGTAAAAGCAATGAAGGAAGGCGGCTGGTTTCTCCTCGATGAGGGCGACCTGCTCGACCCTTCGACAGCGGCCGGAATCAATAATGTCGCTGAAGGCCGATCACTGACCATCCCGGAAACGGGTGAAGTGGTTGCGCCGGCAAAGGGCTTCCGTTTCATCATCACCGCCAACTCCAATGGCTCCGGAGACAGCACCGGACTGTACCAGGGCGTTCTTCGCCAGAACATGGCTTTCCTCGATCGTTTTTACATGTTCGAGATTGGCTATTCCGATCCGCAAATCGAGATTGGAATCTTGGAAAAGATCACGCCTTCCGTTGTCGAGGCACTGCGCACACGCATGGTGCAGTTCGCCAACGAAGTTCGGGAGTTGTTTATTAAAGGGGAAGTGGAAGTAACACTTTCCACCCGGACGCTTTGCCGCTGGGCCAAAATCATGGCCTTCCAGGGCAAGGCAGCCAAGGCAGGTGGCCCAAACATCATTATTCACTCCTTCGACCGGGCGCTTGGCTTCAAGGCCGAACCTGACACAAGGCAAGGTCTGCACGAAGTATTACAACGCCACTTCGGCTTCTAGGAGAAAAACATGGCAAAAAAATATAAATTGCTAATCGACAGCGAGAGCCTTGAGTGCCAGGACTACAGCACAAACACCGACAAGGTGTACCATGTTGGTGTTCTACAGCTTCACGACGGCACCTATGACGTCATGTCCTTTTACGGGCGTCGCGGCAAAGGGCTCGCTCAGAAGACTTACAATAACCACAAGGCACTCGGTCTTGCGGTTACAGAGATGAACAAGATCGTTCAGCAAAAGATCAAAAAAGGCTACCAGATCGCAACCCAAGTATTCAGCAAGGTTGACATTTGGGGGCTTTGGGTCGAGTCGGTTGTTGTCACCGGAAAAGACCAAGACAACCCGAAACCGGCACCACCAAAAACTGCACCTCCGAAAAAAACCCCGGCTCCGGCAGCACTGAAAATCGTCGAAGACGACTCAACAGCACCGGACACCTGGTTCTGGTAAGACCCTAAGATCACATCACCATCAACCCTTTGCGGGAGCGTTAACTATTCCCCGCAGGGGATAGTTGCCTCCCGCGTCACACATCAAACGCTCAGGAGGCGACAATGACCACCACAAACTACACGCAAGTATTAGACAATCTCATCCTTATCTCTATCCATACAAATATCTGGTCCGGTAAGAAAAAGCTCCGCCCTGAAGATCTGGGTGGCGCAAACCTCCCCCCCGAAAAACTCGCATCCCTCGGCTCCAAAAGGGTTTATGACCCCGAAGCACTGAAAGCGTTTCACACGCTGAAGCGCCAGGCTGAACGGCTCTGTGAATCGGTCGGTACTCGGTTTCTTGGCTGCTACGCAGTACCCAAGGACGCGGCTCCCGGGCTGATGGACGGACTCGCTGAAATTCAGAAAGAGTTCGACCTGAAGCGGGACGAGTTTTTGGCCGAATATGACCAGGTACTTTCCACGTGGCTCAACGATGCTGGCGAATGGCGAGACGCCATTGCCAAAGCTGTGGAAGATGAAGCATCCGTACGGACGAAACTCAATTTCTCGGTAGCCGCATACGCGGTTGGCATTCCCGAGACATTGGAAGTGGCAGCGCCTCTCATGCAACAGCATGTGGAAGGTCTGTCCGGTCAGCTCATACGGGAAATCGGCCAGGAAGCAAAAGCGTCCTGGCAGGACAGCTTCCGCGGAAAAACAATCGTTACCCGCAAGGCCATCCGGCCGCTCAAAGGAATACTGGACAAGTTGAAAGGGCTGTTGTTTGTCGATCCCGGGAAGTTTGCGGGACTCGTCACGAACATCGAAGCTGCCCTGGACGCCGTCCCGAAGCGTGCGCCGATTACCGGTGCGCCGCTGATGGGACTTATCGGCGTTTTGCATGAATGCGCAGACCTCGCCGGTTTTGTAACCGCGAAGGAAGCCGCCGAGATTGCAGAAGCCGAGGAAGCCGTCAAGGCCGAAGCAGAGAAAGAGGCGGAAGCTGCGAAAGCTAAGGCAGCCAAGGTTGCTGAAGCTAAGAAAGCCAAGGAAACCGCTAAGGCGCAAGCCAAGGCAGAATCCAAGGTGGACTCTGCAGCAGGCACGGAAGTCGCTGAAACAAGCACTGTCGAGCCCGCCGAAGTGTGGTTCTGGTAACAGACCACCACGCCCACAACCACAACGAGACAAGGAGACCTCATGAACACCAAACCACTCATTCTGACGGCAAAGGCCATCGGGAAAAAATACAATCTGGATATCACAATCGGTGGCACAGCCGCCTACACCAATGGTAAGCGCATCAACATACCTGCGGTAACAGGCGCTCACGCCAACCGGCTGGCACGAGGCTACCTCGATCACGAGGCTGGTCACGTAAGGTTGACCGATTTCAACTTCCAAGTAGAACAAAACTTCCGCGGCCAGCTCCTCAATATCATTGAGGACGTCTGGACCGAAAAAGTGATGGGCGATGAGTACCCGGGTTGTCTAATCAACCTGCGGGACCTGACTGCCCTTCTCGAAGAAGAGATGGGGTGTTTCACCCCTGACCCCAAAAACCCGGAGACATCGATTCTCACCTGGATTATGGGACGGGCACGCATTGACGTGCTTGGCCATACATCCATGGAAAAGTCGACGGCGGCAGCCGAAGGACTTGTCCGAACGGCGCTCGGCACTCGCTTCATTACACTGCAGCAGCTCGTTGCCACCATTGGTAACATTGTGACAACAAGTGGGGCTGCTCGCCTGCGCGATAAAATCATGGACCTGCTCAAAGATGCACTGCAGGACTTTGACAAGCAGCAACAGCAGCAGCAACAGCAAGCTGGCAGTGGCCAACAAGGCCAGGGCCAGTCAGGAAACGAAGCGGGAAAGCCAGGGGATTCGTCCTCTGGCAACTCCGGTCAACCCAACAGTAAAGAAGAGAAGAAGAAAGGGGAGAGCAAAGGCGGCAACAGCCAAGATGGAGACCAGAAACAAGACGGGAAAGACCAGAACCAGGGCCAAAGTGGTCAGGGTAACGCTCAAGACGGTCAGGAACAGAAAGGGGATGGTCAAGGTCAAGGCGGCAATAAACAGGAAAAGGATCAGAAAGACAACTCCGGATCCGATGCAGCCGACAGCAAAACTTCAAGCACTCAGTCGCCCGCCGACAGCCAGAACAACGGCCAAGGTGCAAGGGGTAAATCACAGTCCGACGCAAACGCCAAGCAAGGCAATGGCGCCGGGACAGGTGGAGTGCCCCCACAGAAGGCGAAAGATGCACTTCTCAATGCAACGAACGACACAAAAAAGGTGAAAACCTATGGCCTGGGTGAAGTTCTCAAGCCCATCCTGGACAAGAATGCCACCACGGCAGCGTACTCTAACGCTGGTGCTCCGGCCTTGCCAAAAGCACACCCCATTAAAGGCGACAGTCGTAACTTCCCTGATCTCGATGATGTCAAACGGCACACGGCAAAATTGAGAGCAAAGCTCTCAGGTCTTGTACAGGCCCAGCGACTCAAAAGATCAACCCCGAAATCAAATGGCATCCGCCTGGATCGCAGGGTGTTGACTAGATTGTCCTCTGGTGACACCAGGGTCTTTCAGCGAAGGGAAGAAAAAAAAGATGTGAACACGGCTGTTGTTCTGATGCTGGACTTTAGCGGCTCGATGGGCAACCAAAGCAATAACAGAAAAATACAGGTCGCAACCCGATCCTGCTACATCGTCCATGAAGCGCTCGCGGCAATCCCACGGGTCAAGGTGGCAAGCGGGGCCTTTAACGGCCACACTGACGCCCTGTACCTTATGTGTGGCTTCGGCGATAAGCCGTCTTCAGGCAAATTCAACCTGAACGGCTCCGGTGGGACCATGCTTGGCCACGCTCTTTACTGGAGCTATGCCGAGCTGATGAATCGACCTGAACCAAGGAAGATCTGCATCGCCTTTTCAGATGGCGATACTGGCGACCCAAACGAAACCAGGTCTGCCATCAAAGCCATGGAGGCTGCGGGCATTCAAGTCCTGGGCATCGGCATTCAGGATCACTCCATGAAGATCTACCTACCCGAAAAGAGCGAAATCATCAATGACCTTGAAACCCTCACACCAGCCCTTCTTGGGCTGTTTGAGAAACTACTTACAGAAAACAAAACATAGGAGATACGACCATGAAACGACACATTACTTACGCAATCCTACTCGCAATTTTCACTCTTACCCAGACCGGCTGCTTCTTTCAGGCGCTTCCCCATGTAACGAAAGGACTGGTGGACGTGACGATAAAAGTAAGCACTGAGAAACTGGCACAGAAAGTGGCGCGAGACAAGGAAGAGGCATGGAGATCTGCTGCCGAGACTGCGAAGGCACGAAAGGTAAAGCAACCCTCCGTCTACGAAAAGCTCATTCCCATAACTTCCGACGAACCTGCAACTGAAGGTTCTGTTGGCGAGGAGATCAACAATGGATAACATGCTTATCAAGGTAGCTGTTGCGGCAACCAACGCAAACGGTGAACCGGACCTGTTCTTCACTCAAGTAGCCTGCTCAAAAGAGCAGTACGAGAATGGGGACCATTACGACACCGCGAAAACCGCTGCGGAAAACGCCGGGTACGAGCCGTATCTGGCCTACGACGAAAACGATCCACCAGGCTCAGCCCTGATGGAGCTTTTCTTGTGGGAGACAGCAACTACCGTGTCCATACTGGACGGGAAAAATACCTTCAGCAAAGAGCTTGCAACCATCATCCTTCATTCAGCAGACGACAGAATGATTGTCATCAACTACGCCGAATGGAATGGTGAGCTGTCAGGACACAGGTCCACTCCGCAAGGAGAGCCATTGCTGCATACCACAAGGGCAGTCTTCGCTCTCGGGTCTGAAATCATGCTTGCAGTAGACGGAGACACCTGGCGGAATATTGATAACCTCGAAATGGACACAATGCTCGTTAAACTGATGCTCCAAGGAGCACGCAGCGAGGAACTGGAAGCCGCCATAGAAGCGGAAATCCTGCTGCACTTTTAACCCCCTGTTTCCTTCGCACCCCTGCCCGTATCGGGAGCCTTTAACAACGCTCCCGTACGGGGGGAGCGTGACGGGAGATCAACATGCAAACAACACTGCCATTCATCACAGACGAGACCATCAACCCGCTTGCGGCATGGTGCACGTCTATAGCTGCAGGAACTACGGCCACCTCGGTAGCGAATCCTGCGCCGGCAGAAAACAAACAGACAAACCCTTTTGAAGTGAGATTCGAGTTTCCGCCAAAAATTAATGAGGCAGAAAAGGCGATTGCCGATCTCAAGGAAAGGGTCTACGAAAAACACGGCTACGTCAGAGAGTTCCTGCTCACCTTCAGCCAACCGGTCACCTTGCAGAAAAACCGCAGAAAAACCGTTACCAGCAATAAGGCGAAAGTAGGCATCTTCGTCTCAACGAAAGGTAACTTCTGCTACACCTTTGCCAAAAGAAGCGGGTATGTGTTTGACGCTACCCAAATCGGTCACCTGCGGTCTGTCGTGCCGGTTCTTCCGGAAGACAAGACGGCAGCCGACGTGAAAAAGGTGCTGTCCTTTGCGAATCGGATCCATCCGAACGCATGGGCCGGACTGAAGGAAGAAATCATTGCCGACCCGGAGAGTTACGTGAAAAACTACGGGCCGACAGTGACATCCATCACGGGCAAGTTCCCGGATTACGTCCTTGAGGGAATCAAGGAGGCATTCAGGAACAAAACTGAATACAAGTACCGTTCCTACACCAACGGAAAGTCGGGACGCGACCTGAGTGTCGAAATAAAACCTTATGACGATGGCTCATTGCGGGCCTGGTTCACCAGCGAGTTCTCGGGGTGTGCCAATGGCGATTACTGGCTGCTCATCAATCCGACAACAGCCATTTTCAAGGAACGGGACTAATACAAACACACGAAAGGAAAATACCAATGAACATCACCAAAAAGATGCTGGACAAAATAGGGCAGGGGGCCATTGACGGTGACTACCGGAAGCTGGTTTCCCATGGTGGACACATCGTCTTGCTGGCAGGAGAAAATACCCCTGAAAGCGTGGCAGTAACGTGCCTGGATTGCGACGAGGTTATATTCAGCCTTGCCGACATCACTCAGCGTGGTCTCCAGGACACGATTGACAGGTTTGCGGATCTGTATGAACACGTCGGACACCCCATTGAGGTTATGTCCTACAGTGATCGGGTAAACATCGAGTGCATTGCCTGTAGCAAGGTGTTCATAACGGCCTTCAAAAGAAAGGAGTCTTAAATGTTCTTAGGACTTTCTGGTCCGGCTTCGACCGGGAAAACTACCATATACGAAGCCCTAAAGGCACCGCTGCTGGAATTCGCCGCAAAGAAGGGACTGAATGTCTCCTTTCTGGTGGAACGAGCACGGGAGGTGTTCGCAAATGAGTTCGCCCTGGAGTTTGAAACTTTAGAGGCAATGTTCAATACGGCGCCGCTCCGGTACCAGCTTCGGCTGTCCGAGGCTTTTCTTGAAGACGCCTTCCAGGCCAGAAACAAAAACGATCTGGTTATCAGTGACCGGGTTGGTCTCGATGTGCTGGTGTACACCAACATCCAGATTGCCCGGGGCTTTCGCGATCTCGCGCTGGAAGAAGCAATCTTTGAGAACCTGAAAATATCCATGCTCAAGGTCGACAAGATTTTCATGACAAGACCATTTGGGACTGTTGAAGCAGACGGTTTTCGACCGCAGCAGTACGCCGATCCGGCGATGCGGGCTTACGAAGAAAACCTGTTCAACGTCCTGGGCGGCACGTATCCGAACACCATCTGGTTGCCAGAAGGTTGTGAAGAAAGAATCGACATCATCATGAGCACCATTCAAAGCTACTACTAATCACCCTCAGCGGGGCAACCATGGCCCCGGAGGGGTTGTGCGTTGCCCGGAAAAGGACACACACAATGAATGGAATACTAGAACTGGATGCAGCCTGTCAGAACGCCCTCAGTGTAGAAGCCCTGAAACTTATTGGGCACGAAGCCCACGAACTGGAAGTAGTTATCTACGGCCTGGATTGCAATATCGCCCTTGAGTGCAACGAATGTGATGAAGTTCTGATCGACTTCGATGCCGATGAAGAGGACGGGTTCAATCAGCTGAAAGAGCACTACGGCCACGATCTGGAAGTGATCGTCTACACCGACCGCGTTACCGTGGAATGCCTCACCTGCAACAAGGTGGTGGTCTGCGGGAAACAGACAGCAGCGGTTTCCGGACCGGAGAAGAGCAAGAAGCTGATCATCCCCGTACATACCTATGATGAGTGGTTCGACGGTAAGCCGGACTACGTCGTGGTGGAACTCTGCCAGGATCGTATCAGGCGAATCAAGGAAATGGCCGGGACAGTCCGCAATCTGGGCGTCTACAAGGTGGTCGAATTTGACTATTCTTGTGAGCACAAGGTCGCAGCACACGATGCCGAACCGGATAACGGCAGGGTTGCCCTGTCCGACTTCGACGGCAGAATGGAATGCGAAACCTTGAATGTTACTGAGAACTCCTTCTTCTGGTCGGGGTATCACAAACACACCAACATCCACTGGGAAACCGAATCCGTAATTATTTCGGAGTTGGATACCCTGGAGGAAATCGATCAGCGGGATGTGCTGGAAGATTCGGAAAGGGGGGCTGCATGAAAGGCAGAGACCTGAGTATCCTTGACTGGAAGAAGCCTTCTGCCGAAAACCCGCCGGACAGCATGGTCGCCTACGAAGCCCAGGATAAAAAGGGTCGAGGCTATTACCTGGTCCGCAACAACCACAATCCTGACATGATGTTTGTCGTAAGCGATGGCTTCAGTGTCACTCCAGGCTGGTATAGCGACAAGAGTGGCGTCATCAAGCGGGTCGCTTAACAAGCAACAAGCCAATTAAACCCACAACAAGAGCAACACCAGGAAAGGGATAGAGCAATGAATACTGCGACTCGACTCAAAATCCTCCGCCTACTGTCAGGTCTTACACATGACGCATTGGCGGAAATTACTGGAGTTAATAGGTCACTATTCTCCAACTGGGAGAGCGGCAAATACGGGCCGGCATCAAAGACAGTGGGGGTAATAGCTCAAGCCTTATCGACCTATCCTGGACACATTCTCTACGGGGACCCACCTCCGCAAGAAGTAATATGGGAACCAGCACCACCTCGCGCTCGCAACGGGAACTACACCAAGCAGTACCTATCCGATTTCGAGCAGTTGTTGCCGCAATATTGGCAGGAAAACAAATTCACTGAATTTGCCCAAGCAACATTTCCCGATGGAGGCCTCCTGCTGTTTGCCGGGAGAGGCAAAACATTTGACTACGCACTGCTGATTCCGCCCGTTCTTGCAGACATCGTCAGGCATTCGATGACGCCATTGTATGCCAATGTGGTAGGGGAGGTAGACGGAGATTTTGCAAATATCCCCAGAAAACACCTGGCATCAGAAATTGCCAGACTGTCACCACGCAAGATTAGTGTGGAATACGTGACGCTACTCCTCTCAAAAAAGAGAGGACAGCAAGCAGCGAACCCGGCAGATCAACAGGAGCCAATAGTGAAACATGGCCTCACTGTCGATCTTACTGCAGAAAACGAGCATCAACCGACTCTGGTTATCCAGGGTGAGTTTGGCACTGCCAGATATGCAGTGAACAAAGTCACAGGAGAAATCCGAAGAGTTATTTAACAACCAACCAACAAGCCAACCCTAACGGGGGAGACCTTCCCCTACAGGGGTAGTGCCTCCCCAATCTAAAAGGAGACACTACCATGGCCGATTACTATTCCCAAACTGTCTTTCAACCTGTTATCCCCGCACACCTCTTGACCGAGGAAGACCTGGACTTCTTCAATGCCTTCTACATTGAGGCGGAAAAAGAACAAAGTGGCGAATCCTATTATCTGTTCGCGGATGAATGGTGCAGCTCCGCAGTTCTTTGCAACGAAGAAACCGGCGAGGAAACCGAGCTTGAAGAAGACGATCTCATCAACCGCTTCCAGGAGATTATCCGCAGATCCAAAGGCGCCCTCCCTTGGGTGTCTATGGAGAAAGCCTATACCTGCTCGAAAATGAGACCTGACGGCTTCGGCGGCAGCGCGATTTTCATCACCGCTGACGACGTGAAGTATGTGTCAACAGGATACTGGCTTGAAGAGCAGATAGACAAACTGGAAAACAACACACCAAAACCAGTCCCGACCATCGCTGTTGTAATGGAAGGTGGCCTGGTCCAGTCAATCGTCAGCGACTCTCCTGAAAAACTCCCGCCCATGAACGTGATCGTCATCGATTACGACACCGATGGCTCGGACGAAGAATATCTCGTTTCCGTGCCACAGAGGGAGGGTGAGCAGGATGCCAGGGCATTCGCAGCCATCCAGACCATCACTCCGGCAGGGATAGACCTCGCTGCAGTCATGCGCCAATTGGAAGGAAGTGACCAGCCCAAATCAGGCAGCCAGGAAGCAGACGAAAGACTGCGCGACTAACAACATAAAGGAGAAAAACCATGGGCTACTATTACACCCTCGATATTAGCAGTTTCCCTGTGACAGATAACGAGAAGTTCTTGGCAGAAATCCGAGAACTTGCCCCTGATATCGGCGATGAGATGAAAATCGAAAACAACATTGTCGAATTCGACCCCCCTGAATGGAACTCCAAATGGCGATGCGCAGAGGATGACGCGGCCCCTGTAATCATGAAGTATTTGCCACCCGGCAAAACCTGCCTGATTACATGGATCGGAGAAGAAGGGGAGCGGGGCGGTTACCTGTTAACCTGCGACAACCAGTACGACATCAAATACAAGCCTGTAGTTGATATGGGCGATGGTGAAATGGACCTGGATGACGCTATCGAAAGGGCTGCAAACGGCAAAGAACATATCGGCTGTTAATGCGAGAAAGGAGTCTTACATGAACAGCATACTTACATTCCCGGAACGCGGGCCGTGGGGCGACAGTCGCTATCGCGGCAACTGCTCCGGGCACATCCAGAAGGAACTGATCAACCATTTCCAGCCGAAACTCTTCGTCGATGTTTGCGAAGGGTCTGGAACTTCCCGGGACGTTTGCCGGGAGCTGGGCGTGGAATACGTCGGTCTGGATCTGCACCGCGGTTTCGATTTTACCAACGACTACGTGCTTAGGGAATTACCCCGGCCGGCAGACCTGGTGTTCAGTCATCCTCCGTACGAGCAGATGATTGATTACCGGGAGGTCGGAAAATGGGAAAACCCGGCACTCAAACAACGCGACCTGTCGGCCTGCGACGAGGACGCCTTCCTGGAACTGTCACGGGTCATGCTGCTCAATCAGCGCGAAGCCACCCGCAAGGGCGGCCACTACGCCACGTTGATCGGCGACCTGCGCAGCAAGGGTCGGTTCCGCAGCTTCCAGGCGGACTACATACAGATCATGCCACGCGACGAGCTGGTTGGTGTCGTTATCAAGGCGCAGCACAACTGCGTTAGCGATCGGCGCACCTATGGCGGGCGATTTATCCCTATCCAACACGAGTATTTGCTGGTGTGGGAGAAAAAAGCCGCGTCACTGTTCCAGGTCGCCATGGAGAAGGCAGTCGAACTGAAACGGCAAGGTGACATGAACTGGCGCAGCCTGCTGCACATGATCCTGGTCCGCTTGGGCGGTCAGGCTGGAATGCAGGACATCTACCGAGAGGTGGAGCGTGAGGCGCCGGAATATGTTCGCAACCGCCCGAACTGGATGGCCAAGGTGAGACAGCAACTGCAGTTTCACTTCGAGTCGGTCACCAAGGGAGTTTGGCAGTCAACTCAGCCTGCGGCAGCGGCATAACAATAATCACATCAAGGAGAAATACTATGAATACAATCAACTATGACTATGTCTGTCCAGACTGTGGCCGGTCCGACTTGCTCTGCATCATTGTTTCAGCCTGGGCGAAGCTGACCCAGGAAGATGATGGCAATCTGCTCACCGACACTGAGCACGATGATTGCCCTGACCATGACCACGAGTGGGACGATGCCACTCCCATGCAATGCGTGGGTTGCGGCAGGAAAGGCAAAGCCATGAGTTTCAAACACGCCGAGATCGAGAAACCGCTTCAAAAATCGATAGGGAAATTCCATCTGAGAAACAATGGGAATAACCCTTTCGGTTTCACCGCAGACGCGGAGGTTTGTGGCGACAGTGGCATCTACGATGAAATTCGCACAGGCATCTATGACGCCTGCGGCGAGTGCGTTGCAGACATACTGGTCGGACTGACCGAATCCGGAGAACCTCGTGTGCTCATCACCACAGATGGCGATGGAGAGGCTGACCACCGGGTAGCAGTATTCCCCACAAGGGAAAAAACCGAGGCTGTTGAGGATTTTGACTGACATGCCGCGCGAAGGCCAATTTTGATCTAAGGAGATATATATGACTCTTTCGCAAACGGTTCAGACCGCAAAAGACATGGAAGTTGACCCTCGATTCGCAGCGATGGCCAGGCTTCGCTTTCTGAAACCCCGCATTGCGGAAATGGAAAGAGAGCTATGGTCAACGCAAAAGGATGCGGCGTTTCGCAAGAATCCGACGGAAAAAGCTCTGCTGCTTTCCATCGCGAAAGACACCGAAACGACCTTGAGGGGTATGCGGTCCGAAGCAGACGCCCTGCTCCGATACGTCAACGGCAAGCTGGAATTCCGCAACAGCGGAAAAACCAGGCGCATTGACCCGGAGATGATCGAGCGGGCAAAGAATTACCCTATGGAAGTTTTACTGGATCAGAAACCCAAGGGGCCGGGCAAGGTAGTTTGCTGCCCGTTCCATAACGACAAGGCAGCATCGGCATCCGTGAAGTTAAACCGGCTGATCTGCTTCGCGGGATGCAAGCCAAAGGATGGCAAGAAAGGATGGGACACCATCACACTCCTTATGGAGCGTGACGGGATGTCTTTCCGGGAAGCCGTCATGGCTCTCCAGTAATAGAATACCAGGCGGGAGGAGTTTGAAGCGAAGTTTGCTTCTCCTCCTCCCGTAACCCCTCCTCCACCTGTTCTGGCAGGCAGGACGGAGCCGCTGACCCTTTGTCGGCGGTTGCGCCCTGCTTGTCAGGACAAATCAAATTTATGTGGAGGTAGGGTCATGAGAGTAAAAGCACTTATTAATGGTCGTGAGTTTTCTTTTAGTTGGGATGAATTCGAGCACATGATGCTCAAGAAATCGTTCAACCTCGAAGTTGAAATTCTGGAGGTGGCATAATGGCCGCGTCAAGAATGATTATTCTCGAGATTTTTGACCGAAACAGTTCACCCGCACAGGAATTGCCAGTTGCCGAAGAAACGGCACGCCTTCTTGCAATGCACGAGGCGATGCACCGCATGGCCCGGTTCTCCAAGATACCGACTGGCACTCACGACAAGCCCTTCCAATGGTCTTAGATATGGATCATTGGGAGAAGAAGAGAGGGGGGCACACCGGCAACGGTGGCCCCTCTTTTTTTTGTCCGTGAACTTTGTAATGCAATATTTACGACTTGACAAAATTTGTATTTCAATATAATGTCATGCCAAAACAATGCAGCACATCCACAAGGAGGCACCATGTTCAACGACGCAACCGCCCAGAATATCCCTACCCCCGAAGCTGCTAATCTACTGGAATTCATCCCCACCGACATGATCGTCCCTGAGAACCGCCGAATTGACCGCCCAGAAAATATCCGATGGCTGATCGGCAACCTCGAAATCAAAAACCGCCGGCACCCAGCCCTTAAAGAAACCATTGAAAAACTCTGGACCGCCCTGCGGGACAATCATGTTGCGAGAAAGGGGAGGTAAGGCAAACAAGATAGACATCAACTAACCACGACTACAGATCGTGGGTTTCCTTTGGAGATAGTCATGTATATGCGCCTGCGCCAACTACTAACAACATTCGCAACAGTAGCAGCATTATCGTTCACAGGACTTGTTGCAACAGCTTCAGCACAAACAGTCCAGATCGGGGTTAAGAAGGTCTCTGACGGCGACACTATCACAGGTTTCACCGAACAGGGCACTAAGGTCAAGGTCCGGCTGTACGGCATCGACGCCCCGGAAGTAGGACACCCGAACAAACCGGGACAAACCGGGGGGGAAGAAGCCAGAATCGCCCTCCACAACAAAATTGCCGGAAAGCCGGTCACCATCGAAGTCAAATCGGCCGATCGATATAAAAGGATTGTTGCCATCGTCAGACTTGGCAGTAGGGACATCAACCGGGAAATGGTTCAGGATGGCCATGCTTGGGCCTACAGGCAATATCTGTCTCGCCCGTACGCATCCATCTACCTCGATGCAGAAAGTGCCGCGAGAGAGCAAAGGCTTGGCTTGTGGCGGCAAAACAACCCACAGCCGCCCTGGCAATTCAGAAAAGCAGTAAAGCAAGGAGTTTAAGTTGGCAGCACAGCAGCACAATAAAGAAATAATCAGACTTACGACAGTAGAGGCAGCGGTTCAGTCCGCTCTCGCTAAATTCCCGAAGGACGAGGCGCTTCAGCAGTCTCTTTGCCAGGTGCGGGAAAGTATCAAAATACTCCAGGACGGCGCACCACCGCCGGGAAAGGCATAACATGAGCAGTCAAGCTCGAGCGATTCGTTGGATTTTGGGGGAGGATACCGGCACCTCCAGCAAAACCATTTGGGCGGTCATGATGGGCGGCATCGACACTCCTCGCAAAATTGGGGGGCGGTTTGACATCCCCTGTCACCCAGAAGATTTTGGCCGCTGCCACCGGCTATTAAATCTCATGCCTGAATGGCGGAAGGACATCGGGAAGGTTGCAGAACTTTTCCCGGCATGGCAACCGTTTGTCGACGCTTGGGCAGAGCTGGAAGGGTTGTACACGGGAGAAATGACCCGATCTGACGCCAGGGCACCCGATTTGTACGCCCGCATGAAGGAACTCGAAAGAGATGCTCGCATCATCGATGGTTGGAAGGAAAAAGCCCCCGGATTCTGGTCCTGGGGGGAAGAATAACTCTCACGGAAAGGACACCCGGTCGTGAACGCACAGCCTACTAACACGAACACCTGCCCACGTTGCGGGTACGCACATAAAGATGAAACGCCGGAATCTCCTCGCAAGAAGCATCAAAGCCCTGGCCGGACACCACTCGCCAGACAGGCGGTCCTTGTCGCGATCGGGAATATCCCGGCTGGCGAGGCATTTCACTTCAACGATGTCGTCTCCCTCTGTAAAGGAGAAGCATCGTCGCGCACGGTTCACAATGTCATGTCGGAACTTCACAAGACCGGCGACCTTGTTTACCTGCGGCCCAGCTGGAAACAAATCCAGAAGCAGGAAACGGGGGAACCTTTACCATGAGTGCAAAAGATACCGCCAAAAAAGAAATCCCTAGCGCGGAAAAATTAGTCGATCAAATCAATCTGGCTATACAAAAGAAAGATCTCCAGCGCGCAGAAAAACTGCTTGCAGACCTGGAATCAGTAAACCGCATCGCTGCCGCAGAAGTTTGCCTGGCAATAGTTGAAAGACACCGGTCTTTAACCGACGGTGAAAAAGACCTTCTTGACACCATCAAGAATCAGATCAGGGTCAAGTTCGGCCTGCCGGGGGCAATTCCGCCCATCGTTGATTTTGAAGCGAACAGCACAGCGCCAGACAAGTGGTTCTGGTAAAAGAGGACATCGATCATGCTACAGCCCAAAACACTCAACATCATCAGCTGGATCGCCCTGGGAGTTGCTTTCAGTGGCGCGATTCTTTCAACCCTCGACATCTGCACGGGCGGCTGCAACATCGCCCATCAATACCGGATATTCGGCCTGCCCTTCGCAATCTTCGGCATTGCTTTCATGACAAGCCTGATCATCATGCACTGGCTTAGTCTCAGGGAGAAAACCGGGCCGATCAACGCCTTGTACACCATGGCTTTATTTTCGGCCGTCGGCGCAGAAATGAAATTTATCCATGTCCAAAAATACGAAATAGGGGCGTGGTGCCCCATTTGTATCTGTATCGCAATCGCCGTTTGCGTACTTGCAACTCTTCAACTTGTAAAAGGAGGCTTCCACATGAGAATCAAATCCACACTATTACGTAATTTCGCAAAAACAAGCGCTCTTACCCTCGCTGCGGTAATCGGCTTCGCCGTGTCCGTAATTGGCATTCAGGCACCCGTCATGGCGGCTCCGGCCCCTGACGCATGGTTCGGCAAGAAATCATCACCAGTTACCGTTTACATTGCTTCCGACTGGTATTGCTCTCATTGCCGCATAGCTGAACCGCAAATAGAATCGGCCCTGCAGGAGCTTGGCAAAACAGCCAAGTACACCTTTATTGATTACCCACTCACCCGGGCATCCTTTTCTATTATGCCCTATCACATCGGCTTGCTCGAAGGGGATAAGAAGCGATATTTGGCAGGCAGGCAAGCGCTTCTTGCCCTTACGGCACGAGGCGGCATTCCTAACACAGAGCAGGTGAAAATTGCGTTTGCGAAAAAAGGCATCATCTTGAGGACTCCGGAAATGCCTGAGCAGATCCGTTACGCGCAGGAATTTGGCTCAACCATCAAGGAGCACGGCATCCGCCTGACCCCCACAGTGGTTGTCGTCAACAAGAAAACTGGAAAGAAGCAGATTATTGAGGGCTCTCAGGACATCACAAGGACCAATATACTGGCTGCCGTAAAAGCGGTCGGCGGCAGATAAAAAGGGGACGCAACATGGCAGTTTTGCAACAGGTAGACAGTAAAAGGCAGATAACATTAACCCCGTGCAGAAAGACGGTTGATCAATTCATCAACACAATAGAAAACGCTTCCCCTATTTGCGTTCAGGGTGAGGAAGCCGCTGTACTTCTGTCTCTAATGTCCACCCCTCCCTGGCAACCGATATTCGAAAGAGATTTGCAGTGTGTTGCCCAAGGTCAGGATGGAACTCCTCTCCTTACGACTTGGATTTCTCTGCCAGTATTTGGTGAAAAGTTCTGTGGTGCGGGCATCAGACTCCAGTATCCAGCAGCTAGAAATCTGATGGAGCGTATTCATGCTTCAGTCAGACAGTGGCCATCCTCTGTTGAATTGGTGGAGGTTTCGGGGTATGTCGCCGCAAGCTGATGGAGTCGTGAACTAAGATCGACAGGAACGTTGGAAGCAATGTACATATATAGACTTGATACAACCAAAACTTTTTATGAAAGATGCGTAAAAGATCCGGTTTTCCGTGGAACAATCTCGGTTCCACCGAACCATCCATTTGCTCACGCACAAGCCGTTGAAGCAATGCGTGCAGCTCCAGATGGGCATGTTGTCTATACAATGTCGTTCTGGAAAACGCTCGCTGCTGCGATTGACGCCAAACGGCACCAAGACTCGACAGGATTCATTGTTCTCCAGCGCATCCCGGCAGACCATCCCGTGCTTAAAGAATACAGTTGCAGCGACGACGAATACAGGCGGGATGCTTTTTTCTACTGGAAAGCCTGCCCCACTTCTCCTATCAAAAATGGGACCAAATCGGCCACAGGCATACATCATAGGGACATAGAAGTACTAGCTCCTAATGATAAATGGATTGCTGTAGCCAATATCAGGTTCAGGGTAGATAAAAACACAGGCATCCATTATTTGATTTTTAATAGGTGGAAACATGCCGTGCTGAAAATAATTACAAAAATGGGCTTTACTAAAATGGTCATCCTGGCGGGACGACCTTGGCTTTGAACTCGGGAGACACCTCTGAGATGTGGTGCAATTACAGTTGTGTACGAAACCCGGCGCAATCCCCCTTTCTTTATATATGAGGTCAAGCGGGTCAGCAATGAATAGGAAAGGTTCAGGGTATTTATGATACAGCGTCAACTCAAATTGCGATTAACCAAAGCTCAGGAAGCAACTCTTCAGGAATGGTTGCCCATACTTACGTCTGTCTGGAACTGGTCGATTCGCAAAATAGAAAATGATGCACAGGGAGGCACATATTACACTCCTAACAATTTTCAGAATATCTTGCCTGGAGTAAGCAAAATCCTTCGCATCCCTTCGCACACCATCCAGGGAATGCTCTCGCTGGCGTATGCCTCATGGCGACGGTGTTTCAAGAAATTGGCGAAAAAGCCTCGCTTAAAAGGTAAACGTAACCGGCTTAACAGCATTCCCTTCCCTGATCCGATTGGCACCCCAGTAGACAACAAAATCAAAATACCCGGTCTTGGCATGGTCAGGTATCACAAACAGATATTGCCGACCGGAAAGATCAAGTGTGGCCGGATCGTCAAGCGTGCTTCCGGGTGGTATCTCTGTCTGTTTATCGACGCACAACCGGCAGCTATTCCAAGAATCGCAGACAATCAGATTGGCATAGACCCCGGCTATAAGCACCTGATTACCCTGTCAACAGGGGAGAAAGTGGACCACCCGAAAGAGCTTCAGCGCAATATCGGCCGCATAGGACAGGCCCAACGTGGCATCAACAAGAAGCTCGCAGCCAGATTGCACGAACGTATTTCCAATCAGCGTAAAGACCGCAATCACAAGCTGTCAAGACGGCTTGTATCAGAAAGCAATATCATTGCATTCAGTAAAGACAATATTCGTGGCCTGTCCAGAGCAGGCTTTGGAAAGTCCGTTGCAGCAGCAGCACACGGGCAGCTTCGTTCAATGCTTTTGTACAAGAGCCGTATAGGCGGTACGCAGTACATCGAGGTTTCCAGCAAAGGTTCCACCAGGATCTGTTCGCATTGTGGGGCCAGCACCGGCCCGCAAGGGCGAGCAGGACTGTCGGTAAGGCAATGGACGTGTTCTGCGTGTGGAACGCATCATGATCGTGACGTAAACGCCGCGATCAACACTCTATTTGCTGCGGTCGGAGCGACCGTCGAGAGGGCCGCTTGAGGCCCGTCAGGAATCCCCTGGATTCGTCCATGGGGAGGTTCAATTGGAGCATTTTCGTTTTCAAAATGTGGACGGATAATGCCTTTTGCAAGTCAAGCGGGGGGTCAAGGTATATAAGCAGAAACATCAGTCGGTAGGCCAAAAAAAGGAGGCTTTGCGCGTGAAAGGAACGGTCACCTGGTTTTCAGAGAAAAAAGGTTATGGTTTCCTCAAGGGGGAGTCGGGCGCCGACTATTTCTTCGATTGGCGCAGCCTGGCGGGAAAAGGCTCTCGGCCATCTGGCGGCGACAGAGTTGTGTTCGTCCCGGCGAAAGGAATTCTAGGCGGCAGAGCAATCAATGTCTCCGTTGTCAGGGATATTCAATGACACACAAAATGCTGGTTTCTAAGGCAGAAAAATGGCTCAAGAGCCAAGGATGCGGCGTCGTGTTCAGAGATAATCTCAAGGCTGCAACACACAACGGAGAGTTGCCAGATGTCATCGGATGGCGGGACGGCCTGTCAATTCTGGTGGAGTGTAAGAATTCCCGGGCTGATTTTTTGGCGGACAAGGCGAAACCGTTTCGCCAAACACCAGAAATTGGAATGGGCGACTGGCGTTTTTTCTTGTGTCCGCCCGACATCATTGCGGTTTCAGACTTACCTGAAGGGTGGGGACTGCTCTATGCCTATCCCAAACAGGTAAAAGAGATCCATGGCGTTCCAGGAAATTGTGGCTGGTGGCGCAACAAGCCATTTGAGGGAAATAAACGCTGTGAAACGCAAATAATGTACTCGGCTTTACGCCGGATAGTAAAGCTGGGACATTTAGACCAGATTTATCGAAATCGGCTGTAAAACCCCGTCGTTCAGGGCGGGGATATAAGGCCGGCCGCGAAGCGGCTCAGAGGTATACCCATGATAATACGCAAGGCCTTTAAGTACAGACTAAAGACCAAACCGGCTGACGAGTTGCTTTTGCGGCAGTTTGCGGGAGCGTGCCGGTTCGTCTGGAACAAGGCGCTTGCGATCCAGAAGGAACGGCTCGACCGGGGCGATCGGTGCCTTTCCTACAACAAGCTGGCGGTGCTCTTGCCGGAATGGAAGGCGGAATTCCCCTTCCTGAAAGAAGTTCACTCGCAGCCGATTCAGCAAACTTTGATGAACCTGGACCGGGCGTTGAAGGACGCCTTCGACAAAAAGAGTCCCAAGCGTTTTCCGACCTTCAAGCGGAAAGGCAAAGTAACCGACTCCTTCCGCTACCCGCAGGGTTTCAAACTCGACAGCAACCGGATCTTCTTGCCAAAGATCGGCTGGGTGGCCTTCTTCAAGAGCCGCCCAATTGAAGGAACACCTCGGAACGTGACGGTATCCCGGAAGGGGCAACACTGGTTCGTTTCCATCCAGACGGAAGTTGACCAGGCTGAACCGGTCCATCCGTCCACGTCCATCATCGGCGGCGACCGTGGCGTGAAGCGGTTCATCACCTTGTCTGACGGACAATACTTCGGGTCGCTGAATGTTTTCCGGAAACTGGAAGCAACGCTCGCCAAAGAACAGCGAAAGCTCGCCAGAAAGATTAAGCGATCCAACAACTGGTATAAACAGAAGAATCGGATCACTCGGCTACACATACGCATTGCCGACGCCCGCAACGACTACCTGCATAAAGTTTCCGCCGAGATCAGCAAAAGCCACGCTGTTGTCGTTTTGGAAGCCCTGTCGGTAAGGAACATGTCGGCATCAGCAAAAGGCACCATCGAAAAACCCGGCCGGAACGTCCGACAAAAGACTGGCCTCAACAAGGCCATCCTCGATCAGGGCTGGAGCGAGTTCGCCCGGCAATTGGAATACAAGCAGTTCTGGCGGGGCGGATGGGTCCTCTACGTTAATCCGGCTTACACCAGCCAAACCTGCTCCTCCTGCGGCCATGTTTCGGTGGGCAACAGGAAGTCCCAGGAACTGTTCGCGTGCGAAAGTTGTGGCCTTACAGCCAACGCTGATCACAACGCGGCAATAAATATCGAAAGGGCGGGACACGCCCAGTTAGCCTGCCGAGCGAACGGTGCAGTAATGCCGTCGGCAACAGGAACCACCAAGGCAGCGGCCTAGCCGTTGCTTTTGGAATCCTTGTCCTTCAGGGCGGGGAGGATATCAACACGACTGAGGATTTTCTTATGCAACAGAACCAAACCAACATACCCCCAATCATCACGGCCGAAGAAAACCGGCTGACCGATATTCATGCCGCCATTGCCCGGAGCAATGCCGACCGATCCGCAAGTCTCGCCAAACACGACGAATATACCGCCCAGCTCGAAAAAGAGCGCCTTGATTCGGTGGATTGGAAGGAAAAAAACGACCTGGCCGAGAAGCTCCGCGATCATGGCCATCACGATCCCCGCAAGTACAAGGTGGAGTATCAGCAGGCCCACTCACCGTACTTCGGGATCGTTGGCATCAGCGACAATGACAGGAAGATCGGTGACAAGGAATACCTGATTGGCAAGCAGATGCTGATGGACGGCAACCGTGTCGTGATTGTCGACTGGCGCAAGGCCGAAGTGTCTCGCATGTATTACGACTATGAAGTGGGCGATGAATACTGCGAAACTATCCACGATCGGGACAGGGAGGGAACCATCACCCGGAAGGACAAGGTTTCCATTGAGAAGAGGGTGCTTACCGCACTGGAAACCCCCGAAGCGACTTACCTGCGCCAGGGCGACTCGTGGGTTGTCCGTGGCGAACAGGGAGCGAGGCCGATCACGGCAGACACCAAGGCCCATGAAAAAGACCACCGGCTTACCGATATCGTTTCCCTGATCTCTTCCGACCAGTTCCAGATGATTACCCGAGAGACCGAAGGATGCACATACATTACCGGCGGCGCCGGCTGCGGCAAGACGACCGTGGCTCTGCACCGGCTATCGTACCTGCAGTTCAACTACCCGGAAAAATTCAGGCAGGAACAATGCCTGTTTATTGTCTTCAACCGCGTCCTGCGTGATTATGTGAAAAAATCTTCCGCGGAACTCCTGGGGAAAACCAGGGTGGATACCTTCAGCGCCTGGTCGCTGGGGGTCGCAGGCGCACTGGGCATCACCGGACTGTCGACCGCGATCAACGACAATTACAGCACGGAGAAGAAGCGGGCTTGTCTACCTCGTTTACTTGAACGGTACGTGGCCGAGACCAGGCGCATCGACCCGGTGGCCGACCTGTGGCGTTTCTACCGGCAAGCATTCGTACTTGCCGAACTGTTTGGCGATGAAGACAAGTCCAGCGCCTTCCTTGCAACGCTCCCGCCCGAAAAGGGTGCCGGCAATGCCGCAAAGACGGTGTCCTTTGCCGATATACCAATTCTGCTGCGGATCAGCCAGCTCCGGTCATCAAAAGATGCCGTGATCAAGGGCGCACTCAACTGGTACGACCACATTGTAATCGATGAAGCCCAGGACTTCAGTCAGGTTGAACTGGAAGTGCTTCTCGCTGCATCATCTCCCCGTCGGAGTATGACCGTGTGCGCCGACGAAAAACAGCAGATCCTCAGTTTTGTGGACGCAGCGGGCTTCGCCAACTTCCGGGGGAAGCTGAACACGCTCGGCCTGAACAGGGAAAGCCTGGCCGTTTCCTACCGCTCCGCACGGGAGATCATCCAGTTGGCCTCGAAGGTGATCGGCCGGGAGGTTGACGTTGCCCAGGCGCATGGCGGCACGGTGGAGTTCCACAAGGAAGCGAGCCAGTCTGCCGCCATCGAGCGGTTGCGGGCTGTCTCCGAACTGCTGCGCAAGTGCGACCCGAATGGTCTGACGGCAGTAATCTGCAAGAAAAAGGCTGACGTGAAAATCGTGCATCACGCACTGGCCGGCATTGCCGGACTGCATAAGGAAGGCGAAGTTTCCTTTGAGCCAGGGGTCCAGGTGGTGAACTCCCACCAGATCAAGGGGCTGGAGTTCACGAACGTAATCCTCTGGAACCCGGGCACGAATGACTACAGGCAGTCCGATACGGACACCAATCTGCTTTACGTTGCCATCACGAGGGCGTGCAAGCGCCTGGACATCATCCACTGGTCGCCCCTGGCGAAGGTCTTGTCAAGGGCTCGGGAGGACTTATGCAAGCAAACGCAGTAAGGTTCTGGCTAGGAGGCAAGCAAGTGTACGGGTTGTCCGCCGCTGTCATCGAGCAGGACAAGATAGTCCTCTACCGCGGCAAATACTACCTGGTCAACAACGAGGCTCCTCGACTCAAACGGGGCAAGCCCCTCTGTCACACAGAGTCGTCTCTCCCGGCCCCCTGGCGAAAGGCCTTGGCCGGCGAGGGGACTGCCGCCTCACCCACAGTTGCAGCAGCCCACGGAACACCACCCAGCACCCCCAAGACAGAGAACCCACCAAACCATACAACCGTACCACCAATAACAAGCACACAGTCCATAACGGACAGCAAGGAGAAAGTCATGTTCAGCGAAGACGTTACCACTGCAGTTCCAGCGACAGCGCCGCCGTACTATAATGCACCTCCCGTGCAGGCCGGGGGCGCTGCGGACAGAACATCAGAAGCGACAAAGTCAGCAGAACCTCCGCCAAAAAAAAGCAACTCTCAAGCGAAGAAACGCCGGATCACCGATCATGCCCAAGGGGTCGATGTTACCTGTCCGTACTGCTCCCACAAGGAGCGGATGCCGGAGGAGAGAGCCACCGGCAAATCAGGGATTCATGCCTGCAAGAGCTGCCACGCGGAATTCGGCCTGCGGATCACCGCCCAGGTCACCTATAAGGTTGAGGTGGCTGCTTTTGCAGAAAAAGGTTGACGTCACCGCTCAAATGATATATATATAATATCAAAAATTAATACCAAAGATCACACGGAGGCAACAACTGATGAGAAACACGCTTATAATGACATTGGTAGGATTGACGATGATGGTAGGCATAAGCGGCTGCGCGTCGAATTATGTAGCCAAGGATAGCGCAGGCATGCAGATCAAGCAGTATGGCGTTGTCGTGAGCGACTACAAGCTCTACGATGGACGGAAAAACCCTCTTTCGGAGTCATCACACCAATTCGTAATGGACGCCCTTGAACAGGACATTGTCAGAGCGTTCCAGGAGAAGGGCTTAAACGCAAAGGTGGTTCCCGCAAGCGAACTTGCGGATATACTCAAGCAGTACGCCGACCTTCCTCGCGGCAGGGCCGGCATTAAAAATCCCGGGAACTGCAATCTGGGAGATCTGCATGAAGCATTCGACCGGCTCAGTATCGACGGGCTGGTTGTCGTGACAGGGGACAGTGTCATTAACAATACCTCTCTGGCGGGGCTGCTTGGCGCAACGGCATTGACAACGGCCCAGGCTCTTGCAGCAGGTTTCGCCGTCCCCAGCGTTGGTGCAGACGTAATAACTACCATGGAGATGTCCGTCGTTGGTCCGATAGGTGCGATCCGCTATCATTACGGCGACTATTTTGTATTCTCTAAAGGCAAACTCAAGATCGGTCAGAAGAAAGGCGACATCGTTGACCCAACGCGGCGGCGGGAGTTGGTCAGCGTTTACGTGGACAAGTATGTAGCGGAAAGCGGTCTCTAGCAAGACGATTGGCAATACCCACGAAAATTAACTTTGAGGCAAAGCAGATGGTTGCTTTGCCTTTATTTGCTTGACTGCCGTCAAATAAAAGTATATATAAGATATATCAAAAATGGAGGGTGCCCTATGGAGAAATGGATGGAAGTAACCTTGTCGATCCCACCGGGATATTTGAATTCGCCTAGAAAATTCCGGGAAATACTGGCTTTTACCAACGGGCAAGCTGATCCGCAAGATCAAATCGATTCTCGCATCTTTCATTACACCTTCAACGAAAACGGCAAGAAAGTTCCTATTGCGTCTATTCCCATGATCCGCTTCGGAGCTAGAGCAGGTAAACCACAAATATATGCCATCGGCGATGAATCCATAGAAATTCTGAACACCGAAGTGAGCAAGATCGTTCGGCTCATGGAACAACATTACAGGGTAAGTATTGACGAGCAGCGTATCACTAAGCCATTCCGCACCGGACATAAAGGTACTCTTGCCTCATACTGGACACCGATCATGGTGTTCCAGGGGGAGCCTCGCCAACATAAGCGTTTTGTCGACGAACTCCAAAAAAACATTGCGTCCGAGGCACTGTTCACGTTTATTACCGAGAAAATCACCCGTAGCATCGAAAGACAGTGCCTTGCCTTGGGATTCGACCCCCACGAGGAAGGGTATGTCATCGGCGACGTGAAAATCAACGGCGACATCCTGCCTATCAAGGTTAAGGATGATATTTATGCCCTCTCGGCAAAAGACCTGAGCTTCAGGACGTCACTCGACCTGACGGGCGGCCCGTGGCACATCGGCCACCTGTCGGCCAAAGGGTATGGCCGCATTTATCCGGGTATCCCCAGGGGAGGAGAGTAAGATGCTCTACAATACCGAAATAGCCCTGAATGCGATCGGTGTTGCTCCACCAAAGGGCAAACCGGCTCCGAAAGATACGTTTTGTTGTTGCTGCAGCAGGCCGATTCCCGCCGGGGCCGAATATCTCCCCTTCAAGGCCAGTGACGCATTCATGAGCCATGCTTTTTTCGCAGCCAATAGTGGCGTATTCTGCCCATTTTGCGCAGGGTGTTTTGATACCCGGACCATCAAAAAACTTGGGGCATGCAACTGTATTGTGTTCACGAATAATGGAGCATACCCGATCACAAAAAACGAGCACAGAAAACACTTTCTGCTTTCGCCACCTAATCCGCCGTTTGTCGTTACGGCGTCAGCTACTACCAATTACCAGCACTGCGTATGGAAGGCCCCAATAACACTGTCCCTTGACGTGATTTATGTCAGCTGGCCCGACAAGACGCTCACCATCCGGCACCCAACTCTTCTACAGGCCGTTGAAGTAGCACAGCGCATAGGCCAGATCATGACGGAAAACAACGGGCTGAAGGGAAAAAAGGCAAAGGTCGTCCATCATCCGTTTTGTAGCCTGGATCGTAACCTGAAAGACATACGTCACGGACAGATCCGCCACGATGCCCTTGCCTTGGCTGTCGAAAATGATGAGGTAAGAAACGGAGTCAATTTTCTGAGCAACCTTTCTCTGGGCGAGACCTGGGCACTGTCAACTCTGCTCGTAGCAACTCCAATTGAAGCCACGCACCCGGGAATGTTCCCGCTGCTTCCAAACAATATCTTGCAATAA
>JAEHJW020001945.1_pt1 | contig 142879 bp, 145 predicted proteins | sample 9271431 | NCBI WGS metagenome assembly JAEHJW02
GGTAGATCTCCTTTTGCTTACTATCCTTGGTGCCGCAAAATTTTCGGGGCCTCATTACCCCTTAGTGCCATAAACCCGTTTTTCATGAGCCATGTCTGAATCTGGACTGCTTCTTTACTGCTAAATGGCATCCTGCTTACCACTTGGTGCCGCAAAATTTTCGGGGTCTCAACTATCCTTGGTGCCGCAAACGGTTTTCCGGCTTTTGTGGTCTTGGTGCCGCAGGAATTTTTCGGTGGTCTCCCCCTTGGTGCCGCAGGTAGTTTTGTGAGGCGTGATATCGCAGTCGGTATCCGTAGGCAGACCTTGGCGTTGTCGCAAGTAGAGATTCGCCAGGGTTTCGATGGCTTCTAGTTCATGGGCAGCAATCAGTCGGTACTTTTGTGGGTTAACAGACCGGCTTGCTGCCCGGACTTCTAGGGGGGGCGGTTAAAAATCTGGCAGAAGTCCTCTACCCGTTTTTCCGGCACGATGCCGCGCCACTGGTAGACGGCGGCAAGACTAACTCCCATCGCCTGTGCGACGACCTTCGCACCACCGACTTCCTCGATGATGGTGTTCCGTATGTATCCGTTTGTTCTGCTCATGAGGCACAAAGTAAGTAACCTACGCGAGCTTGTCAACAGTGGCCGCCGCGCATTGTTCCCTGCGTTACGGAAAAACCTGAGGTAGGTATACTGAGCAATGAATCTACTAGCGTGGGGTGTAGCTGTATGGCAACAGAGTTTGGTGAATTTGCAAAGAAATTACATATGGCGCGAGACGCTTTGAAATTGTCCCAGGCACAGGTAGCCAAGGATATTGGGGTGCGGGAATCCTCTATATCGCAGTGGGAGTCCAGCAAGAGCCGAATGCCGTCCAAAGTACATCTGGAGAAAATTGCAAAAGTATATCAAATTCCGCTGGATGAGCTGCTAAAACTATGGGAAAAGGAAAAAGACGCGGGCCTGGTGACCAATCCGCTGGCGGAGGTTTTTCAGGAGGCAAGGATGCGCCTTGGGCTGTTGCAGGCGGATGTTGCCAAGCAGATGAATGTCAGGCGGGAATCGGTATCGCAATGGGAACGTCCCCAGGGTAGTCCACCCGGCCAGGACCGGATCGAGGCGCTGGCCGCTTTATACCATCTGGACATGAAAGAGTTGCAACAGGGGCGGCAAAAGAACCGCACGTTTCGGGTTACGCAGGATATTCTAAATTTTCAGCATGGAACCCGTCCGATGGTGGAGGGCAGACCGCTTCCCTGTTTCATATCGCTACCCTCGGACTTTACGCAACTGCGTAACCGAATCATCGACGCGATCCGTCCGGAGTCCGGTATCCTCTGGCGCATGGTCAGTACCAGTTGCAGCGAACGGTCCTTTTTTCTGCAAATGAACGGTGTTTCGATGGAGCCCAAAATCCCCGATCAGGCATGGGTGGCTTTCGATCCCGATCGTCCGCGACCAACCGATGGCGATATTATTCTCGCGTATTTACAGCATAACTATCTGATTGGCTTACTTACCACTGATCAAGGGCGGTTATTTTTGCGTACCGTCAACCCTATGTTTGCGGACATTGTGACCCCTATTCAGGACGCCATCGACATCATTGCTGTAGGCATTGAGATTCAAGTCCCCTTATTATCAGTAAAATAAAAGAGTTCCTTCGCGGCATGTGGTCTGTACCTCCACGCCCATAAACTGGGTTGCGGAACGTGCAGTGCTGCGCTTGATGTGGTAAAAATAAGTTAGTAAGATAGTTTCATGTCCGGCAGGTGTGCGTTTTGTCGACTGCGGCACCACTCTGTAAAACGGGAAAAGGGGGTCGTCATGCATCTGGTGGGAAACGTGTGATGTGGATGATACAGGCGGAAAACCGCTATCAGGTCGTACGGGTGGACCTGGACATGGTGACCTTGTCGAATCACTACGGTGCGGAGTTTGAGGTAGAGATTGCCGCGCTGGTGGAGAACGGGTACCGCCTGGAGTGTGAACTGGATGCCGTGATTCCGGACTGGTGGTTGCATGCGCAGGGCGACGTGGTCCCGCAGTCGAAACCGGAAACGGAACCGGAAGTCGATATGGAGACGGTGGAGAAGCCGGAACCCGTGTTGGCGCAATCTGTGAAAAAGGATGTTTTTGCGTTGTTTGATTTTTAAGAGAGGAGAACGGTCATGACGGAAATGGAAAAGATCGAGGAACAGATTCGCAAGCTGATGGCGAAAAAGGAAGCGCTGGCGGCGGGCATCCCCTCATCGAAAAGTGAGTTGCGCCGGACTTTTTTCAAGGCATTGCCGGGCGAGTCGTTTTTCAATCTGAGTTTCGCGCAGATTCTGGGTGCGCTGGATGTGGTGCGTACCAGGGGCGTATCGCCGGAGCAGGGGGCGGAGCTGGAGCGCATGGGCATGGTGGTGATGAAGAAATATGTGCAGCGGTCGGAACCGGTTGCGCCCCCGCAGGGGGCTGCGGAATCGCCGGTACGGGCGGTGGAGTAAATCATGATACGGCGGTGGATACCTGCAACGGGATTGGATGTACGCACCCGGTTCTGGACCATCGTTGCCGCGTGGAAGTATCGCCATGCGGACCCGGACATCTGTTGTTGCGGATGTGAACGGGGAAAAGGGGGTGATATTTGTCATCACGGTGGATGCCAGAGCGCCAGGGAATATGCCATGGCCGCATTTGTGAAAAACAGGACGAGAGGATGACACCCATGAACTACACGGATAAGGACCGGGAAACGGTCATGAAAGCCACGCAATCCGCGCATTTTCTGCATCAGGATTTGCAGAACCTGGTATCGGCGGATCACCCATTGTTGGGTGACTATGCCCTGGACCTGCTGGATGCGCTGGTGGTGATCGAGAAAAAACTCCAGCGGTTGCAGGGGGTGATGGATGTCCTGCAGGAGAACGTGCATGAGTAATCAAAAAGTCTTTACTCCGGAAGAAGCCGGTAAACGGTGGAATGTTTTACGTGACGTTTTATGGCGGGAGCGATATTGGAAAAGTCAGTTGAAAGAGGAAATTCCAGTGAGCCAGATGTCGAATGTGTTATTGCATTTTCGGCATGGCCCTGAGTTCGATGCCCTGTTAAGTCAGTATCGACAGAAAGTAATTCAACGTGCAGAGGAGCAGCGGCTGAAAGATTTCGCCACGATGGAGCAGCCAATCCTGGACTTCATATGTCTCGTATATCGTTATATGCGTCAGCATCTGGCAGTCAATCCAGTGTATTTCCGCAATGTCCTGCAGGAAACGCCTGGAGATAGTCATGCACATTGAAATTGTGGGCGCGGATTTGCCGTTGACGGAGATCACGCGGGTGGTGCGCCGCATGGCGGATGAATTGGGTTGGGAGGCGCATTGGGACGGTGAGAAGTTCTGTGTGAGCAAAGGAGGCTGCGATGCGGATGGTCTGGATGTTGTTCATGTTGATGGTGGCCGTAAAGGCGACGGTCGCCATCACCGAGCGCCCGCGTCCTCTGTTTGATGCGCTGCATGAGTCTGGCGAGGCGCGGGAAGTGGCGGAGCGGACCCGGACGGAAGTAGCTTTTTTCATCGAGGCCGTGGAGCGGGTACGGCGGGCAGCGTTTGTCTGGATGACGTGGATCGTAGGAGGTCGAAATGGAACTGCCCACGGATATTCCCCGTTGGAAGCCGGCGATGGCCAGAGCTTTTCAGAAAGGGATGGCGGCGTACCAAAATGGACAGTTAATCATGGAATGCCCTTACTCCGCTCTGGCAGCGTTTACAGGAAATCGTGAACGCTGGCGCTCTTTTCAAAACGCATGGCGTGACGGCTGGCAATGGGCCGCGCAGCAGAGCGCGGCAAAGGAATGACTGATGAAAGTACAGTTGTCTCCCATTGCAGATAAAGGTCCAGTAATTGGCTTCTACAAGGGCGAGCCGATACACAAGACCATAACGGACGCAATCGGCATCCGTGGGCGCTATGTTGGCATTTTGCCTCCCGACCCCAACGGAAATTTGAAACTTAGCGATTTTTTGCGGCCCGATGAGTTCCTTGTGTATCCTGGATTGGTGTATCGCCTCGTTTCCGCTAGTGACCGTTTTCAAAAGGAGTAATCAATGAATACTGATAATTTGCGCGGCAAAAGCGTAGAAGAATTGAAAGTAGAGATTCACTCTCTGGAGGCGTCTATTTGCGCTGCGAATCAGCAGATGGACGATTGCAAAAAGGCCATCATCGAGGAAACCGCCGAGTTCCAGGTGGGCGAGCGTGTCATCGTTGTGGAAGATTACACTGGCGAGGAACGGGATTACGAGATCACTGAGAGGTTGCCAAATTTGAGGTTAACCGGTGTAGACTATCGTGGCAGACTAATAATGAAATATGGCTCTCTCAGTGGTTTTCAAGTGATGATTTTGGCGGGCCAAGCGCGCAAGATGGAAAAAGGAACTACGCAAAGCGTGAGGGTCATTCCATGATCGGTTCAGAATTGATTTTGACGATCAGCATCAAAAGCATGTTGAAAGCGCGTGACCATCAATTACGGATTGTCTATAAATAAGACACAGCGCGTTCTTTCGTGATGACGGTTGCCTAAACATTGGAGAGAATCATGTTTGTTTCTGACTTGTTGAATTTTTTTGAAGATGCCATGACTCAAGGTTATGGATATGGTTGTAATGAGGACGAGTTGGCTGACACTTTTGCGGAAGATATGTTTACAGACGAAAAGGCTTGGCAAGATGGTTGGAATCGGGATGAACAGAGTCACCCATGAAGATCAAGGATAAAGAGATCAAGGAAACGGTGGACGTATGCGACCGGAACTGCCTCAAAAAGCCCTGTTACTGGCCGCGCCCCAATCCTGGTTCTTTCGTGCAGGGGCGTGGATACCAGAGCACGGGTGATAAAGGATGGGTATGCGGTACGCGCCATGCGCACGGCTGTCAGAAGGATGGTGGTAAATGAATGACATGCGGACAAGAAAGTTAGTTAAGCGAGCCAAAAATAAAGCGCACTCAAAAAAATGCATGCACGCAAAAAAAAATGGAGATTACAGCATGGGGCAGGCAAAGATTCGTAAAGCGAAAGGCGATTATCCGATTATTGATCAGGGTAACAAAGATAGTAATGTGGATGATGAAGCTAAGCGTTTTGCCAGTCAGCGTTGTAAACCATTACCAGCGAACGACAGACGGTATCATTTTCCAAATTTGGCGGGGAAAGATAACTGTCTTGTTTACTGTATGGATTATTGCGGTGGTAGTCATAATGCTCATATTAGGGAAACCATTGGGCTTGGTGAGATGGCAGCGCACATTGTCATGGCTGGTTGTTCAGTGATATTTGCTTCGAGCCTTGAGGGGGAATCTTTGTTATATCAAGTGATGATCCCGTCTTGTAATCGTGTTTTGTCTATGTTTGATGTTTTGCCTACACCGCATGATTATAGGGTAATGCCTTCTGGTGGCGATGAAGACAGTGAAAGGTTATCTCATTGCTGGAAAATGAAAAGAACTGATACCGGTGATACTTTTACGATAAATTGTAATCATCTGCCTATAGCAGGACTTTGCTATCTTGCTGGAGTGGATGTATATGGTGAGGTGACGGCATACGATAAATGGAAAACATTTTCTGAACTAGCTCATGTAAAAGAAGCTAAAAGCCAGATAAGAGTGCTTGGAACCGAGTGCGCCAAACATGGCTTTGATGCGATGTTGCTCATGCGTGATTTCCTGATAAATGCGTGCAAGAATGGCGAACTTGGAGACCCATTAACTTGGCGTAGGATGAGCAATATTATTGAAAGAGAGTGGAACGGTATCGGTGACTGGTTAGCATAAAGTTAAAGCGTGGTCTATTAGATTATACTTTTACCAATTAACGATTATTGATAAATTTTGTGTCCTGGTTGATTCAGTTTTTGCTTATCTCTAAAAGGAGAACAAACATGGCACGCAACATTGTTATCAGTATCCGGGATGGATCGGTTTCTTGTGTATACGGTCTCGACGCGGATGATCGCGTTATTGTGCTCGATCATGACACGTCTGGCGGCTGTGATGCGGTAATCGAAGGGGAAGAAGTGAACATCGTCGAGGCGGATGTTATAGAAAAAGACGGGATTATTGATCTGGCGATTACCGCTTGCGATAAGTTGTATGGCTGACTGAGAAGGAAATATTACGTTGATGGTTGCAAGTTTCAGCACAAGGAGATTTCACCATGAATGGATCGGATATGCAAAAGGAAATCGACAAGCTGGATGTGGTCATCCAGGAATTGCGCCAAGATCTGGACGGTGCGATGCGCCTGCGTCAAGTCTGGAAAGACCGGCTGGCGGAATGCGCGCCCCCGTACTCCGAGGTGGATGCCGCGCATTGGGAGGACATCTCCCTGCGGGAAGCATTCCCCTTGCCGGGCGCAACCCTGCCGGGCGCAACCCTGCCGGGCGCAGCCCTCTGCGGGGTGGCCTGACATGATGCATCTCATCGAGGCACCCTGGACGGCGGAACAGATAGAAACGCTGAACCGTTTACAGCGCGGGGAGTTGTACGGTCATCCCTACACTTGTCCGCATCGCGGGGAGGTACCGCATCACGATAACGGACATGACACCGGCTGCCTGTTGGCCACCAAAGAGGGATGGGTATGCCCGGATTGCGGGTACACCCAGGATTGGGCGCACGCATCGAGTCTGGATGCTATGTCCATGGCGGAAATGAGGCGGTTGCTGTCGCACCAAGAAGGAGCATGCCAATGACCCGTGTATTACCCAGTGCAATCTCGTGCCGGGGTGCAACCCCTTTGCGGGGTGCAAGCCCTTTGCAGGGTGCAACCCTGATTTTGCGCGCCAGGGGTTACGCCAGAACGTGCGCAACGAAACAGGAAGCGCGGCAATTGGAACGGCTGGCGGATCGTCTGGAAGCTATTTTGGAGGCTCAGAGGCGATTGCAGCGACGCATTTTTAGCCACAAACCAGTGTGGCGGGTGAACTGATATGCATCGCAAATTGGGCGTAAAGGGTGTTCTTGCCGGATCAGATACAACATCGCTACCGGGAACACCGGAAGCGTATGGAACGCAATGCCGTCACGGCTGCGGAGCGATAGTTTAAGCGAGTGATAGTGTTACGGACTAGGAGATTTAGGAAAATGGATGACGACAAAATCGGTAAAGCTTTTATGGCCTATTTTCGGATGATACTGGTCATGTTGGGTGCTGTCGCTTCGGCGTCATTCATCAAGGTTGTGACCACCCCCATCATCGCGCATAACGTACATCACTCATCCAGCAGGCATACAACTAAAAATAGTGAATCGTCATCGCGGGAGAACGGATATGACTAATCAATTGGCAACTTGCATTGAATGCGGTTGTAACGATTTCCAGGCTTGCGAGCATGGTTGCTGGTGGGTGCGTGTCGATTACAAGGCTGGCCTTGGTGTATGCAGTGAGTGCGCTCACCGAGTCAAAGATTGGGACCACGGGGACCGGACGCTCTCCGGTGCAACGCGGATGCTGTTGGAAACGCCCTATGGACCGGATTGCCGTCATGAGTGACAAAACGGGTATTGCTTGGACCAACAGCACCTGGAACCCGATAACCGGATGTTCCAAGGTATCCCAGGGCTGCAAACACTGCTACGCAGAGCGTGACTGGGGCCGCCTTTCCGCCAATCCCAAGGCGACAAATTACTATGGCCGTGCGTTTACGGACGTGGCCTGTCATGAGGATCGCTTGGATCAGCCTTTGCGCTGGAAAAAGCCGCGCATGATCTTCGTGAATTCCATGTCCGACCTGTTTCATGAGGATGTGCCGGACGCATTCATCGACCGGGTGTTTGCGGTGATGGCACTGGCGAAGCGGCACACGTTCCAGGTACTTACCAAGCGCCCGGAGCGCATGCTGCGGTGGTTCGATCTGGGTTTCGACAACCGTGAACACGCCGTGGGTCAGGCCATGCGGGAAATTGCCGCAGCACGGGGTGGCGATGATGCGGGGCTGCCGGAGTGGCCCCTGCCCAATGTCTGGCTGGGCGTTTCGGTCGAAGATCAGGCCACTGCCGACGAGCGCATCCCGCTGTTGCTACAGTCGCCTGCCGCCGTGCGTTGGGTGAGTGCGGAACCGCTGATAGGTCCGATGGATATGGCAGAGGTTCCGGTGGGTATGTCCGGGCCTTTGCGTCCAGATGGCGTCACCGGGTCCGGCACGCCGAAATTGGACTGGATCGTGGTCGGCGGCGAGTCTGGTCCGCAATCCAGAATTATGCGTGCCGAGTGGGCCAGAAAGTTGCGCGATGATTGCGTAGCCGCTGGCGTACCCTTCTTCATGAAGCAGTTGGGTGCCGCTTTTGTCGGGCCGAATGATGGACTGTTCGGTGTCCTTGCTCCACACACTGAAGCCCAGACCTATGATTTTGGTCACCTGAAAGATCGTGCTGGTGTGGACATAAACGAGTGGCCGGAAGATTTGCGGGTGCGGGAATGGCCGGTCACTAAATCCTGATGTGAGTTCACCAAAACACGAAGATGGAGGAATCATGAACCGGATTGTTGCTTTGGATGTGGATGGTGTTCTGACCGATTTTGACGCGCGTTGGCGGCAATGCGCGGAGCGGGTGTTGGGCCGCATTGTCGCGCAAGTCCATGAGGATCACCAGTTACGGACACGGTACGGACTGAATCGGCAGGAATGTGACGCGGTATGGCGGGCCTATCACGACGATGAGTGGTCCCGCTTGCCTCTGTATGTACACGCGGCGGACCTGATCTACGCGCTGGAGGATCTGGGCTGCACGGTCTGGGCGGTGACCAGCATTGGTGTACGGCATTGGGAATCCCGGGCGCGATCACTGCATGGTCTGATCCCGGCGAAGCGTATTCTGTGCGTAGGTCATGCCGCGTCCGCCAGCGAAAAAGCGGATGTCTTGCATTATCTGGATGCCGTGGCGTTCCTCGACGACCATCCGGCCAACGCCAGCAGGGCGGTCAGTTCAGTCTTGCTGTCCGTGTTGCTGGACCGCGGCTACAAAGGCTTGGAAGCCCCGGATCATGGGGTGACGGTTATCGACGATCCGATGGATTTCCCGGTGCTGGTGGAACAGTTACTGAGGCGAACGGGAAGGATTGCATCCCGCGAAGGGTTTGCACCCGGAGGGCTTGCAGCCTGCGAAGGGCTTGCACCCTGCGAAGGACTTGCACCCTGCAAGGGGGCGGCATGAATCCTTTGGAGAGTTCCATCAGAGCCCGTCCTGCCGGATTGCCCATCGGCCCCAGGGAGGATTATATCCCGCCACACCCCTATCGGCGCGATGAAATTCCATCTCGTGGCGCGTCTCCCTGCGGGGGTGCATCCCCCTGCGGGGGTGCAGTTCCTGCGCCGGGTGCAGCCCTGCCGGGTGCAGCCCTGCCGGGCGCAGCCCCCCGATTTGATGGTGGACGCTTGCCGGATCGTATCGAAAAAGCCGTGGAGTCTGGTATTCGGGATGTGCAGGAGGTGGTGTGTGCGGTACGCGCCGGGGATGCTGTGGTGCGCTCCATGCTCACGCGCATGGAAAAGTCCGGAAAACTGCGTCTGCATCGGGATGAAAGGGGGTTGGCTATGACCATTGTGGAGATCACGAAGTCTGCGAAAAGTGTCAAACGGGAAACCGTCCCTGCTGTTTCACCTCACTTATCCGCTAGTCCGGCGGTGATGGACCGGGAACCGGCCGTGGTGCCGACGGACATTTCCGAATCTGTAATCTCAGAAAAGCCTGCCGTCATCCCGGATACGACGATAAACATCAAGTTGCAACAGGGCTCGCAGCTTGGACGGGTGCGTATGGCGGTTAATCTGCTTCATGCGCATACGCTGACGGAAATTGCGAACGCAACCGGCTTGACGCGCGACCAGACTTCCAAGGCGATCAGCTTTCTGGTGGCGCGGTTTCAGTTACGGGATTTGCCGATGCGAGATGGTGAACGTTGCGTGGAAATGGCAGATAAAAATACCACGGACCAGTCATTGCGACCACCGAAAACGAAGGCGAATCCACATTCCGGGATCGGACTGAAATCGACAACAAGGGGGTCCATTATGGATATGGAGAAAGTATGTTCCGACCTGCAGGAAGAACTGGAGCAATCCATGAAGGCGATACAGGTGGAAATGGAACGTTTGGAGCGGATAAAAAAACGTCTTCCGGATGTGCTGAACGCATGGCGGGCATCCCAGGCTGCCATCGTCACATTGGAAAAAGTTCGTCATGTAGTCAGCGAGGTGTGACATGCAGAACGCAAATAACGCAAATATCGAAAACGGGCGGTTCAGTAACGGGCTGAGTGATGCCCAGGCGGAGCGACTGGCGTTGTTATCGGAAGAAATGGGTGAAGTGGTGCAGGCCGTGGGCAAGATTCTTCGGCACGGGTATGCCAGCGTCCACCCGGACGCGCCGGAAGCGGGGAACAATCGTGTTCGCCTCATTCACGAGCTGGGCGATGTATTGGCGGTCATCCAGTTGATAAAGGACGCGGGCGATCTGGACGTTGGGGAACTGGAATTGGCCAAGCTGGACAAATTGCGACGGATTGGCCGGTATCTGCATCACCAGTCGGTATCCTCGTGTTGGCTGACGTAAGGAAATCGGAATGATCCAAAAAAAATCGTTGATCTATGTCGCCGGTCCCGATCTGTTCCTGCCCGACTGGCCGGAGCGCGCCGCGCAGGCCACGGCGTTGTGCGCCGAACACGGGCTGACCGCCATCCTGCCGGTACCGGCTGTACCGCTGATCGGCCCCGGCGTCACTGAACCGTCCGACGCGGAAGGTGCCGGAAAGGTGTTTCAGGCTTGCCGCGAGGCGATACGAAAGGTCGATGGGGTCATTGCCAACTTGTCTCCATTCCGTGGGTCAGAGCCGGACAGCGGCACGGTCGTCGAATGCGCTGTGGCTCACACCCTGGGAATCCCCGTTATCGGCTACACCTGCGGTAAGGGTCCGGTTCCCGATTTCGGAACGGACGCCGAGGGACGTGTATTGGCTGAGGACGGCGGCTGGATCGAGCAGTTCGGGCTTTCGCATAACGTGATGTTGCATGGCGTCTGCCTGGCCATCGTGGAAGATTCACGAGAGGCAGTATCCCTGATGGCGGAGCTGCTGGAAAAGCGGGCCAACACTGAATTACCAAGAAATCGCAAAGGCCATCGTGGACAAGCAGGCCCGCAATGAGTCTCGGCATGGCCCGACTGGCGAACCGCAGAGCCGGGAAAAACCATCGAGCATGTGCGGAAAGGAGGATCATAGTGCCGACATTCTTCCAGAGTAAAGATCTACTGCCGCCAGAACTCCTGGCGCGGTGGGATCACGCGGTGGCCGAGTATGACCGGGTGCTGCAAGGTATTTGCGGTGACAGCGAAACTAAAAAGATGTTTTTCTATAACGCCTTGCGGGAGAAATCCGCGCTGTTCTGGCGTCTGCTCAACGGCAAAGATCCGTTGCCCATGCCGCCACCCACCCGATATGCGTACCCATGGTACGGAATCATCGAAGAGCCTGGGCCACATCGGGTCGGTGATATCGGGTTTCACGCCTACGGCAAGCCTTTGGGCCAGCAGTTGGCCGAGATACGCGGAACGGATAGGGAGGACCGGCTATTCATCGAGCAATGCGGATGGGTCGTGCTTTCTCACAACGCCGCCGCGCAGGATATGCTGGAGACGCTGCAGGGCGGCGCGTTCACTCTGGAAGACCAGGACCGTCTGATGGCCGCAGGCCCGGAGTGGATCGTCCAGTACAGGGCGTGGCCGGCCTATCGCCTTTTTGTGCGGCGGTATCGGCGGCAGACCTTGTCGCGCTTCCTGGAAGACACGCTGAAGCTTGTGGACAAGAGTTCCTGGGCATGGACGAACACCGTGATGATCTGTGAACGGGATGACGGCGGTATCGAACTGGAAAGCGACGGGTGGTTTCTGGAGAAACAGGAATAGATAAGGTGACGTTAACAGAGATAGGGGGTGATCAGTGACCCCGCGCAGATTCGAGATACGGACGGAAAATAGCCGACCTTTGCCGGTAGAAAGTGGTACTGGTGAATGGGTCCGGCATGCCGACGCCAAGGAACAAAACGAGAGTCACCTGGACTTGCTTCAGGACGTGGTAACGACCGCCTGTGGATCTGACAGCAACGGAGTATCGGCCTATGCCGATGCCCTGCGTACCCTGGCCAAGCATGGGCGGTGCCGAATTATCAAGGATCAGGGGAAGCGGGTGATTGTGGAGTGGATATCGGCAGAAAGTCCGACAACAATTGGGTCTGGATCGTAACGTGACCCATGAAGAATTGGTGAACCGGGCGAAGTCATGGCTCAAGGGCAAGGGGTGCGGAGTGATTCTGGGAGAACCTTTCCGTGCGCGAACCACCAGTCGAGAAATCCCTGACGCTATCGGCTGGTTCGGAGATGCGACTTCCATTCTGGTGGAGTGCAAGGCGTCCAGATCGGACTTCCTGGCTGATGCGAATAAACGGTTTCGCAAAGAGACGGACTTGGGAGTTGGGCAATGGCGATTCTATCTGTGTCCGCCTGACATCATCGAGGTGGCAGACCTGCCGGAGCATTGGGGCCTGCTTTGGAGCGTAGGGCGTTCAGTGAAAACCGTGCATGGAGTACCCGGGAATTGCCATTGGCGAACTCATGCGCCCTTTCGGTCGAATCGGCTGACAGAAGCCGAGATGCTATCCCAGGCCCTGCGCCGGGTTGTCATTCGCGGACACCTGAATGATGTATATGATCCGATAACGAAGTTTGATTATCAAGGGGTTGACTGAATATGGCAATAACAAGGTCTCTCGTTGAACAAGGTCCTTCTTTAGGATTTTATCGAGGAAGGGACATTCCCGCTTATCTTCGGTATTCCGATAACCGGTTTGGGCGATTTGTCGGTATCGCACCGACTACGGAAAATGGCTTGGTTAATCTGGACAGCCTTGATGACGATGAGTTCGTTGTTTGTCCAGGGCTGATTTATCGTGTGGAAACTTGGTAATTTCCTGAGCAAAGGATGATTCATGTCACTATTCATCGAACCCAACGCCGGTCCAGCGCCGATCATCCAGGTCATCGACTCGGCCCACCGTGAACTCGACATCGGCGTCTATTACCTGGATGACCGCAAGTTGCTTCGCGCCGTCCAGTCCGCCGTGCGCCGGGGGGTAGACGTGCGGATCATGGTGGAGCCAAAGCCCTACGGCATGAAGCCGTGGCAGGTGCAAAAGGAAGCTCGCGCCATCGAGGCGACCGGAGCGCATTTTCAGTACGTCCCAAGCCGCTTTGTGAGCCAGGGGGATGCCTACCGCTTTTACCACGCGAAATTTTGCGCGAACGGCCATGAAGTCGAGATCGGTACCGCGAACATGGACTGGTCCGGCTTGGGCGGGCGGAATCGGGAATATCTCTACACCACGGCCAACCCGACCGTGGTGCGAGCCGTCCAGGCTGTATTCAACGCCGATTGGTCGCGCCAGCAGGCACCGGCCTGGACGCATCGGGTGCTGGTTCTGTCGCCCGGCACATCCGCCGCGCAGATTCTCCAGATCATCAACCAGCCCGGCCCCATCGACGTGGAGAGCGAAGAACTCGGACCCTACCGGCCCATCCTCGATGCCCTGGCGGCCAAGGGCAAGGATCTCCGCATGATCCTGCCCGCCAATATCAACCGTGAAGATCAGCGCGACGTGGCGTTTTTGCATCAGCACGGCTGCATGGTGCGGCTCCTGCCCGCAAAGCCCCTCTACATGCACGCCAAGATGATTGTCGGGCGTTCCCTGGGCTTCATCGGCTCCGAGAATTTTACCCAGACGAGTCTTGAGTCGAATCGGGAACTTGGGCTGCTGCTGAACGGTGCAGATCTCGGGAAGCTGCAAGCGCAATTCAATCGGGATTGGGCGAGAGCGGGCGGTGGATCATCCGGACTGGTGGCAAAGGCAAAAGACTGGTTATCGCGCTTTTAACAACGGATGAGGAATACGCCATGAAAAATTACCGTTATCAAATTTTTGTCGTGACAGTGCAAAAACTATTTTGGAACGACAAAATGCAAATGGTTTATTTTTTGTTGGCCGTGATAATTGCCAGTTATATTGCCGGATCAGTGTTTATGGTTTTCTTTCCCTTGCCTTCGGGCACCCCTGATTCAAGGTTTTTTGCACCCCTGATTTTTGGGGATGTCATTCTTCTCTGCTTAACGGTAATCATCGCCGTGCCTGTATTTTTAGAAAAACAGATCAGGCACGCGTACAAAGAGGCGAAAAGTGATGTGCTATGGAAAAACAAGGGTGGAAATACAAGATAAGTCCGTGCGCGATCTTGTGGTGGTTTGAAGTCTGACAAGCAACAACGGATGGTAACGGTTTTGAGGATTAAAAACATGAATCATCTCGCCGCCGGTTTATGCCGTATGTGCCATTACGGTAACCGTTTCAGCCTGGCCGGTGCCGCCATGACGAAGGAGCCTTGCATGTGTTGCGGGAAGGATCAGCTTTACGGGAATACCCGTACCGACGCGCTCTGCCTGGAGTGCGCCCAGGAAACTATGCTGTGCAAGCATTGCGGCGGAGATCGGGAATTGCGGACAGAACGGCGGGATTGGCCTGATTCCAAGGCTTGACGGTATGGATGACTGGAGGTGGCAAATGGAGATCATCATAGAGGAGCAACCTTTTTTTATGGATTATGTAAGTGGTAGGTCAATCCATAAACGTATTGCTAATATCACCATGCACATCAGCCAGTCCGAGAAGGATGAGGCCAAGAAGGAGGGTGAAGGTTTTGCGCCAGCAATGGCGTTGCATTGCAGAAGTGCGCTGCTCAATTTTGGTCGCCCAAAAGAAAAGGCATACCTAACAACATCTGAATTTGATGATGATTATAATAAAATCTGGTATAACGTGCGCTTTTATGGATTTATTCTCACTGGACGCAACATTGACATGGTGAAACATTATTGCTCAAGATTTGGGCAGGTAAAACTGTCTACGCATTTTGTTTATTTTCGTTATGATCCACTTTGAGAGGGGAAGATCATGAAACCAAATGTTGAAGCTGGTGGCGGCAAAGAGAACCAGCCGGACGAAGCGGACGCCGATGTCATTGCGTACAATACCAGAGTTTTTCATGCCATGCTGAAAATATTGGAGGATGGCGACGAAAACGAAATCGAGACATTGCTGGTAACGACAGAAATGCTGGAAAAAATGGAGCAGAAAAAGCAATAGACGGATCGACTCATGCTCTACCTTTGGCATTACCACCGTTTGCGCCACGGTCTGGCAACGGGTGGATCGAAGTAGGAGGTTGACAAAATGGATGAAAATTCTGATATAACCGCTTTCGTCTTGCTGTTATTGTTTTTTGCGGTGGCAGGATTATTCTTGTTTACCGGCAATGAAAAACCGCAAAACAATCCCGCACTGGCAACCGTGATGTATCGGCGCTCACTTTCAGCGGAACAACAGGGGCATCCCGGCCGGGCCTTGCACGAATTGATGCAAGCTATACGGCATGATCCGCAGGCAAAGGGTCTAGGTGGGCTGAAACGTGTCGACGGTTATTATGCGCACCTGAAAAGTGCTGTAATCGAAAAAGCGCTGACCGAAAAGAAAAAACGGGAAACGGAAATCAAACAGGAAGGTCGGGCGGGATATTTTTTGAACCATACCAGCGCCACGCGATTTGCTTTTGACATATTTTCGACGGTGGCGTTGGCATTTTTTCTGGGCAAGCTGTACAGAAAACATAAATCCGGTTTTTAATGGTTGCAGACCTTGTGTTTTTAAGATTAGCGAGATAATCCATGCGCATTGCCTACGCTTCCGATCTTCATCTGGAGTTTGATTCGTCCATAACGCTCACTGGTCTATCCAGTGTGGATGTGCTGGTTCTGGCCGGCGACGTGGACACCATGCCGGAATATTACACGAAGTTTTTACGCAAACTGCGCCGGATTTATGCGGGGCCGGTACTGTTCGTGATAGGCAATCATGAATACTACGGCGGAATTTTTCCAGACGATCGGGAAAAGTACCGCGACGCCATTGCCTGCGATCTACAGGCGACCCTGCTGGAAAACGAGTCTATCACCATTCAGGGCGTCCGGTTTCTGGGGGCTACCCTCTGGACAGACTTCGCCAGCGAGAAACAGATGCGCAACTGTCGGCGCATGATGTCCGATTTCCAGGTCATCGAAAGTCCCAACGGCAAAGTCATTACTCCGGAAGTCATTCTCCAGGTACACAGGGACAGTATCGCTTGGATGGATGAGCAGTTTGCCAACCACCACCACGAGGGGGTTGCACCCGGCGAGGCTGCGCCCCGGCATGGGGATGCACCCCTGCAAGGGGATGTTGCCGTCCGCAGGACCGCCCTGCAAGGGCCGACGGTGGTCGTCACCCATCATGCACCCAGCTTCCGCAGTCAGCATCCCAGATTCGCGGGCAGTCCCATATCGGGCGGTTTCTGTTCCAATCAGGAGCATCACATTCAACGCTGGAAGCCCCAGGTCTGGATTCATGGTCATGTGCATGATCCTATGGATTATCGTATCGGCCAGACCCGTATCCTTTGCAACCCCTGGGGTTATCCCAATGAAAAACGGGCACGGGAATATCAGATCGTGGAAGTTTAGCCGATAAGATGAGTTTCCATGTCGACACCATGAGTATGGTGAGCCGGTAAGTTTCCATGGCGACACCATGAGTGCAAGTCAACCAGACAAGGAGCTTTATTATGGACAAGCTGAAAATCATGCCCCAGACCCAGGGCCGTCAGATCATTTATGAATACGGGGTGCGTGTGGATGCGGATTCTGAACGGGCCATCGGCGAGCAGATTCGCAAGGCGCGAGCGATGTATAACGAGATTGTCGCGGTCATGCGAACGATCTACGAGGAGATGCAGGTTTTCGTTCTGGAGCATGCCACCCCGGAAGCGCGGGATCTGGTGGAGCGTATCGAGCGGCATAACGCCGATTTCAAGGCGGCGAAGGCCGGTGATGATCGACAGGCCATGCTGGAAATCGCGCGGGCGCGCCGGGAAGATCGCAAAACGCTCTATCCGTTGTTGCAGGAAGTCCGCAAAACGCACAAGGGAGAGATCGCCGAACGGTTTTATTCCCGCATCGGGATGAACTCGCGGTGCGATACCTACGCTTGCAGGGGCGCGGCGGTCAAGAATGGGCTGGGCGCATTTACTGCGAACAAGGTGCTGGAGGCTGCATTGCAGGCATGGCAGAAGTCTATGCAGCGCGGTCGTCCGCCTCGCTTCGCGGTGGGTGCGGAGAAGCTGCAGGATACCCTGACCATTCAGTTTTCGCAGGCGGGTGGATGCTCCATAGAGGAAATTTTTACGGGCAAGCGCCGGGATTTCGTGATCGAATATCCCAAAAACGGCTTTCGGAAAAGGTCGTACACCCCTTTCCTGTTCCGCCTGGGGGCGGCCACGGACGAGATCTATGCCCAGGGCACGGTACAGGTGGACCGGGAACCGCCGCAGGGATCTCGCATCGCGCTGGTGCGACTGGTGCGCAAGGTGATGGGCCCGAAATATCGCTACGCGCTCCAATGTTTGTTGAGCCTGCCGGAACCTGTCCAGGTGGCCCATGTGGGACGACGCCAGCCGTTGGTGGCCCTGCATTTCGGGTGGAATTTTGAGGAAACGGGCCGGCGTCTGGCGGGAATTTCCGATCATGGGGACGTGCTGGACGCCAGTATCCTGTCATTGCCGCCCTCCATCGAGCGGGATTTGCGGGAGGCCGCTGACATCCAGTCCTACCGGGACGCCAACCGGGATGCCATCGTCCAGAGATTGAAGGCGGAAATGATCTTGCCCGATGATCTGCCGGAAGGCGATGCGCTGCGGGTGTTGTGGGACAAGTTGCGCCGGTTGCCCGCGCAGTACATTTCGGCCAATCGTCTGCATCATCTGGCGGGTTTGTTGCGGGAACGGCATGACCTACTGGCAGGCTTGCAGTCGACAGGACTGCCTCTCGCAGGGATGCCGGAATGGTTGGAAGCTTGGCGCAAGTCAGACAGGATGGCATGGCAGAAGCAGGTCTACAAGGCGAAGTCCGCGCGCAACCGCCGCATGACGTTTTATCGGAAAACGGCGCTGGATCTGGCGCGACGGTATGAGGCCATCGTACTGGAGATGCCGGACCTGAAAAAAGCGGCGGAAAAGCTGGATGAAAAGACCGGCGAGAAAACGGAACTGGCGAAAAAGGCGCGGGCCGGTCGGGTGATCGCCGCTCTTTACTCTCTGGAATCGGCCCTCCATTGGGCGGCCTGTAAATGCGGGACGGCGGTGCTGCATCTGTCGGGGGAGGAGACCGCCAGCGCTTGCGCATTATGCGGTGGTACCGCGATGACTCCTGATCCTGAAGATGGTCAGATGTTGTATTGTGAAGATTGCGGTAGCGTCGTGGATCGCAAAAAGAATGGCGCGGCCAATGCGTGGCAACGGACGAATGTGCATCTGGAACCGTTGGTGATGCAGTATTGGGAGACGGTCTTGAGCAAGACGGAGGAAGCGGCTTTGCGAAAAGCGGAGAAATCCGCGAAAATGGCTGCCGGACGGAAAGCTGCGTCCGCTGCGCGGAAGGCGATCACCGTCTGAACTGCGGCAGGTTCGCGCAATGGTCCATCAACAGGTTATTCCCGGCAAAAGCGGTTTTTACTGGCTTTTGCCAGACCATTGGAAGCGGTTCGCGCAAGGGTGTTAAAATTTTTGTTGAAACAGACAGGTATTATGGTATAGTGTTGCATCAGCCATTGCAGGGGGCTTTGTACTTGCAAGCGGCACGTAGCTACCATCGAGGGGAGACTGGACAGTTGTATCAGCCATTGCAGGGGCTTGGTACTTGCAAGTGATGTTGCGCGGTCTTAATGTGCATAAGATCGCCGGTTTCATGAGCCATTGCAGGGGCTTGGTACTTGCAAGTTTAGCGGCGCTGCGGGCACGATCCTGCATTAAGCGTTTCATCAGCCATTGCAGGGGCTTGGTACTTGCAATCTGACGCGCATGGTTTTGTTTGCCGGCATTCCCAGTTTCATCAGCCATTGCCGGGCCTGTGTACGGCAAATCTCCACCGCCATAGAAAAAGTCATCGCGGGTGACCTCTCTTCTTCGCTTTGTGGCACCATGTGTTTAGGACCTTGCACATGGAGAAAAACCCGATGATGGTCAACACCTATCCCACTCTGGTCCGTCGCCTGTTGCTGGCGCGCGGTGCCGATCCCGAAGATGCTCTGGAACTCTCGACGATCTCCCATCCCCTGGGCAAACAGGGCATGTTGGGCATGAAGGAAGCCGTGGACTGGATCGCCTATGCGATCACGCAACGCTGGCCGGTCACCATCGTCGGCGACTATGACGTGGACGGTGCCTGCGCCACGGCGATTCTACGCAAGGGGTTAGAAGGGCTGTTGCCCGTAACCAGTATCGTGCCCAACCGGCGGACGGAAGGCTATGGCCTGTCGGAATCGGTAGCGGCGCGGATTTCCCCGGAGACCCGGCTGGTCATTACCGTGGATAACGGCATTTCAGCACACGACGGGATTGCCGCGGTGAAGGCGAGGAGCATGGCCGTCATCGTCACCGATCACCACCTGCCCGGACCGCGACGTCCGCCGGCGGATGTCATCGTCAATTCCAACCAGCCCGGGTGCCCCTTTCCGTGGAAGTCCACCTGTGGCGCGGGGGTGGCCTGGTATCTCCTGCTGGCTCTGCATCTGACCCATCCGGAATGGGTGGGGCGGGAGATGCTGGAGGAAACGCTGGATCTCGTGGCGCTGGCGACGGTGGCGGACCTCGTACCCCTGGAGCGCAACAACCGGGTGCTGGTGGCCAATGGCCTGCGGCGGATACGTTCGGGCCGGATCAATCCGGGCCTGTCCGGGCTGGTGGCCTTTGCGGGACTGGAACTGGAACAGATGCGGGAACAGGATTTTGCCTTCAAGCTGGGACCCCGGCTGAACGCGGCGGGCCGACTGGCCGACATGCAGACCGGGATTCGCCTGCTGCTGAGTCGGGATGCGGAGAACATTGAAAGCTGGTCACGCTTTCTGGAAACCATCAATGCGCAGCGCAAGGAAATCCAGGCGCACATCGAGCGGGAAGCCATCCAGATCACCGAAAGTCTGCAGGATACGGGCGATCCGGTGATTTGCGTGGGTGATGACGGCTGGCACAACGGCGTGGTAGGCATCGTGGCGAGCAAACTCAAGGAACGTTATCAACGCCCGGCCTTCGTGTTTACCTCGACCGGGGATATGGGCCAGACGGCGCAAGGGTCGGGCCGTTCAATGGACGGCTGGCATCTGCGCGATGCGCTGGCTCTGGTGGATAGCCGTACTCCCGGCCTGCTGAACCGTTTCGGGGGTCACGCGATGGCGGCGGGATTGTCGCTGCCCAAGGCGCGTTTCGAGGAATTCCGGCGAAACATCAATGCCGTGTCCCTGGAGCAGGTACCCGGTGGGCGCTTCCAGAAAAACGTGTGGTGCGATGGACCGTTGCAGGCAGCGGAAATGACGCTGGACATGGCGAAGGCCATTGAGCAGGCGGGACCGTGGGGACAGGGTTTCCCGGAGCCGCTCTTTGAAAACGACTTTGTGGTGGTGACCAGCAAAACGATCAAGAACGGCCACTGGAAGCTGCAATTGCAGATGGAGGATGTCGTGAGCGGCAAGTCTGCATCCCCAAAATCGCCGCCTGTCGATGCCGTGCATTTTCTGAATGGCCGGGAAGTGGCCCAGGAACCGCCCCCGGTGGGTTTTCGGGTGCGCGCGCAATATCGGCTGCAGGTGAATCGCTGGCAGGGCCGGGAAGGTTTGCAGTTAATGCTGGAGCAGGTGCTGCCGGCCCCCGCGCCGGTGGTGATGCCCGTACAGAAATCCCGGTCTACGGATCAGCGTGTGACGGGCGCTCCGCCTCTGACCAACGGAATTAGATAAGCTGGATCTCCGCACCCGTCTTGGACGTGTTATACTGAACTATATGGACATATTGACTTTTAAGCCCGTCGGGACATCTGTAGAGAATGCCCTGTATTACTTGGGATACTCCACAGACGGATCGTCTACGGTACACCTGTTTGATCTGGTGACCCACCCAAAACCGGATATGCGTTTGCGTGATCTGGAACCTCTGGTGGGTGCCGTAGTGCGCAACGCATCTCCAATAAGGGATGCGCAAGTCCTGAAAGAGAGTTTACGACAGTCTGTGGACCATCCTCACTGGCAGGCGGTACGACGCGGCGGATATTTGCTGGATCTGCTTTGTTATTTCGGTCCGCATCAGGAGCCGTGGCAATATGCACTTCTGCCATGGCTGGACCTTGTAGCTTCTCGCGTGCCCACAGAAAAACTTATCCCGTTTTACCCGGGAGATTCACGAAACAATCCATTGGATAGCCTGGCGCGACGATGGGGTCTTTCTTCCGGTGTATTGTACGACCGCCTTAATCGTCTTTTGCGACCGCCTTATGTCTGCTAAGTCCCCGCATCTATACGTCGAACGGCCCATCTTTCAGGCCGCGCGCGAGTTGATCCGGCAAACCGAGACCATCATTGAGGGGCCGATGGATACATCGATTCGCCTCATCATGACCGGCGGCGCTGCCATGTCTCTCTATTCGCAAACACGCACATCGGCGGACGTGGATGCCATATTCTCGCATCAGATTATCCTACCGGAAGTGTTGGTGTCCTATCGGGATGAATATGGCAAAATGTGTAAATTGAGCTGGGATCGCAATTATTCACCGTCTATCGGCTTGATGCACCCGGAAGCCGAACAGGACGCCATTTTTGTGGCACGATCGCCGGACGGAAAATTCGATATTCTGGTGTTGACCGCGATTGACCTTGCAACATCCAAGATAGGTAGATACGCGGATAACGATCAGCGAGACATCCAGGAACTTTTCCAGGATGGATTCATTACGCCGGAAGATCTGGAACGGCGTGCGGCGGATTCCATGGGTTACTATGTCGGCAACATCAGGCAAGTGCATCACAACATGATCATGGCTCTTGAAAACATGGGATACCGATCTGTCATTCCCCCGCCGTCCAGCTATGTGCCGATGGGGTCTGTCCGGTTAAAGTATAACGATGCCCGTCGGCTGGCGGATAATAGCGGATCGGATATGCCTGTTCATTGCTTGTCCGACACTCCAATCAGGGGTGTCGTTCTCAGTTTGAGCGATGATCGTTCCGTGGCATTCCTTTTGCGCGGACAAAACCTGATGGCCATATATCGCGCCAATTGCGCGACCATGTCCGAGTTGTCCGCGTCAAAAGGGAAAATGATTACCATCATGGAACGGGATGCTCAACTGATTATCGACCAACAAGATTCCCCATCAGACTTGAAGCGAGTTTTCCATAACTGCGCAACCCATCTTACTTCAGCCATCAAAACGACGAAAGATGCCGAGATTGCAGAAAATAGCGTTTCCATGGAATCTGATCGAATTACCCGTACCGCGCAATATGTTCTGGACCAGATGCGCGAGAAGCCTCGACCTGAATCTACGTCAGATTCCCAATCCCGTCCCGTGACCAAAGGTCCTTCCGGTCCGTCCTGAACTGCACGGTCCACGATAGACCAGTATGTGACGGGCGCTCCATCAGTATAACCTTGCGGCACCAAAGGTCTGAGAGAGTTTTCCCAGACCGGAGATGTCGTGCAGCCAACCCATTTCCATACCTTCGTAATCGAGTGCCTGCGATCATTCCAAACGGGATGCTCCCGGCGGGAGTGCGCCCTGCGAAGGGGCTGCACCCGGCAGGACTGCCGCCTGCGAGGCCTCTCCCGTCCGAATGTTTACGGTGGTGGTCCCGGTAGCCCATGAGCAGAATACAGCTTCGGGATCTATCCGTTTCTCTCCAGAAGTTCCTGCTCATTCAGTATCCCGAACTATCGCGGCAATCGTCTGCAGCCGGTGAGTCTCCTGGTCAGGAAGCGCTCGCGCAAGCATTGGAACGAGTGTTGGGGCAACGGGCATGCCGGGAATACCGGCCCTTGCCGGATCGTCGCTATCGGGTGGACGTGGCGATCCCGGATGCGCTCCTGGCGGTCGAAATCAATGGATGGGCCAATCACGGCAAGAGCCTGCGGGGATTCCGCAGCGATCATGAGCGCACCCGCACGTTGCTACTGTCCGGCTGGCGCGTCGTGCCCTTCACCCATCGGAAAGCCTTGCAGGATACGGAACGGTGTGTGGAGATCGTGGTACGGCTGGTGAATCAGGGTTCAGGTGAAACCGGGAAGCCTGTTGCGTAGGCGTCAGTCAGTCAATTCCAGCCGACGCTCGATCCGGTCTAAACGTTCCCGGATGCGGTCGACGGTATGGCGATCTTGAATAATCTCCGCGTAATTGCCTGCTTCATCCCTGGCGATACGGGTAATTCCGATTTCTATGCCACTGAGACGCGTCATGATCTCGTGATCGCGCTCTCGTGCGGCGTCCAGTTCCGTCCGGATCTTCCGTAGTTGCTCTAATACCAGATTATCTGTTTGTTCTGTCATCGTTATCTTCCCGTGTTAAATCAAGCCTGCTTCCGCAAGGTCTCTATTTCCCGCTCCAGCTTTTCCAGCCGGGTAAGCACGGCATCGGGATAGGTTGATTGCCGCATGTTCAGAATAGCGGAAGTAAGGGCATCTAGCCTGGCATCCATGCGGGAAAAGCCATCTTCCATGCGCTCGGTCAGGTGATCCACACGAGCATTGATACTTGTGCCCAGGGTGTCGATACGGGCGTCCAGCCGTGAAAAGCCTTCCTCCATTCTTCCGGTGAGCCGGTCCACGCGGGCGTCGAGCCGATCGATGCCCTGGCCGTTCTCCCGTACTTCCTTCTCCAGCGCATCAAGTCGCAGTCGCAAGGATTCCACGCCGGGGGCAATGACGCTTTCCAGCACCTTGCGCAAACTGTCAATGGCTTCCTGAATATCCATGTCAAGAGTTTAGCCCATATCCCGTCTTTCTCACAAACGCACGCTTACCAATACTGGCAGACTCGCCTCCTTGTGGACGTCTCCTGTCCCGGAAGGGGTTGTGCACCCTGCCAAGGGTTCGCGTTCCGCAAGGGGTTCGCACCCTGCCAAGGGCAACGTTTTGGCCGCAAACCTTGCGGCACCAAGGGTTCAGAGACTTTGACAACGGGAGTGAGGTGCATCATGGCACTGAATCTGCAGCAGGGCGGACAGATGGAACCGGTGCGGATGGTCCTGTACGGCCAGAACGGCATCGGCAAGACCACGTTCGGGGCGGGCATGAACCAGCCGTTCATCCTGGCCGTCGAGGATGGCATCGGCACGATGCCGGTCTGGCATGACAAGGCGCATGCCAAGAATTACGACGAGATCATTCAGACCCTGATGGATGTCGGCGGTTATTTCCAAAAGGGGGAATTCCAGTCGTTGATCGTCGATTCGATGGATGCCCTGCAAGGCAAGATCCAGGAAAAGATCCTGCGGGAGCATGGCAAGAAAACGCTGAACGACTTTTCCTACGGCAAGGGCTATGAGTTGTTCAAGCAGGAATGGGAAGGTTTCCGCAATCTCATGGAACGGTTTCGAGTGGAGCTGCACGCGAATGTCTTGCTGATCGCGCAGACAGAGTCCAAGACCGTGGCCGATCCGGTGAATGGTCCGCATGACACCTATGTGATGCGATTGGACAAGCGCGCTGTGGGCATATTGCGGGATTGGGCGGACCTGGTGGGATTCGCGCAGCTCAAGGCCGATCCGGTACGCGACAAGGACGGAAATATCGTGCGGTTGGTGACCAATGGGACGCGCATTTTGTGTACCGCGCCGAACACGGCTTTTGATGCCAAGAACCGCTTCGATCTGCCGCTGGAGTTGCCGCTGGCCTGGAACTCGGTGGACAAGGCCATACAGGAAGCCTATCAGCGCCCCTTCGATCCGCATCGCTTTGCCCAGGCGTCGATCAACGGCTTCGGCGCTCCGGTACCCCCGCAAGGGGCTGCGCCCGGCGGGGTTGCACCCCTGCAAGGGGTTGCACCCGGCGGAGTTGCCTCTTGGCAGGTGTCCAGTGGCCAGCCAACCCCCGGTTTTGGTCCGGCGCGACCGCAGCCCGCGGCGCCATCACAGCCGCAACCCGTTGCTGTGGCTCCATCGCCGACCGCAGGTCCAGGCCCATCGCCCTCGGCATGGCCGTCTGCGCAGCGTCCTGGCGTGGTCCCGCCGCGCGGATCATCGGGGCCGGGGATGTAGGAGATGCACCCGGCAGGGATTGGCACCCCGCAGGGGGCCGGGGGGAAACCGGCAAAAACCTTGCGGCACCAAGGGAGTTGAGGGCAATTCATTCACGCGGTAACTGAGAAAAGGAGTAGCAATCATGGTTATGGTCAGTATGCAGGGCATCGATAAGGCGTCCACCGGTATCAGCGAAAAGATCGATCCGGGAATCTACGATGTACAGGTCGTGAAGGTTGATGATGGCATTCCCCTGAAGGGTGGTCAGTCGGGATACGGCTCTCGCTTCCACTTCGTGATTCTCAACGATGGGCCGCTGAAGGGACGGGAAGTGCAGCATCTCCTGAACGTGCAGTCGGCTCATGCCGACAACCAGAAGTATTCGCTGCAGGAACTGGCGGGCATGGCGGTCAGCAGCGGCGTGCCGGAGCAGGCGGTATTCAATCAGAACATCGACACGCAGAACATGACGGGACGCATGCTGAGCGTGGTGCTGGGTCCGCAGAAAAGCAACCCGCAGTATGTGGAGGTCAAGGGCTACCTGCCCAGCAACGCCTGCCAGGACCCGGCCAATTGGGAGAAGGTCAAGGACAAGCTGGTGGCTCCCGCCGCAACGCAACAGGGACCGGCGCAGACTCTGGGAGGTTGGGGTCCTGCCGCGCAGCAGCCCGCTCAGCAGCCCGCCGCCGCGGGCTCCTGGAGCAACGCTCCGCAGGGCGGTCAGCCCGTAGCGGGTCAGCAGCCCCAGGCGCAAGCGCAACCGCAGGCTCAGCCCCAGGCGCAAAACACCTGGGGCAACGGGCCGTCCTGAGTCGAAACCTACGGGTTCTCAACCTGCCGGACATGGCAGCATCCGAAGCCCTGTCGATGATCCGGCGGGGCTTTTTTCTGAACGGACAGACTTGCAGTCGGCAAGACCTGCCGTCGGCAAGACCTGCACGGTAGGTTCGTAGCGGATAGGGCTTGCAGCCTGCAAGGCGTACAGGGCTTGGTAAGGATATATGATCATGCAACCAAACGCGGAACAGATGGCGATTTTGCAAGCCATTCACGAAGGACACCAGTTTATCGCCGTCAACGCGCTGGCCGGAACGGGCAAGTCCACCACGGTGAATTTTGCCGTGAACGGTGGACCGTTACAGGGAAAATCCGTGCAGTATCTGGTATTCAACAAAAAGAATGCCGATGAAGCCAAGGAAAAACTGCCGGGGTTCGTGAAGGTGAACACGGCGCACAGCCTAGCGTGGAATGGGGCGCATCCGGCGGGCGGTCTTATCAGAAACATCTACGCGGAACGTCGTGTGGATCGTCTGTACGGCACCCTCAAAAACTGGAACGATCCCCGGTTTCTGGATTTTCTGCGATCCATGAAAGACGTGCGTCTGACCAAGGCGCAAAGTATTTTTCTGGTGCAGGACATGATCACCAGCTTTTGTCAGTCGGCGGATGATCGGATACAGCCATATCACCTGGATGAATCTCTGAAAACGCAGATTGCCATGAAATTGGAGCGTACCGGAAACGGAAGGTTTCTGGAGTTGACGCTGAATTCGGCGCAAGAAGTCGCCAACGATATTTTTCAGAAGATGCTGGACCCCGGTGGAAACGCGCCCGTCACCCATGATGCGTACCTGAAAATCTGGTCGATGGGCAAGCCGGTCATTCCCGCCGATCACATCCTGTTCGATGAGGCGCAGGATGCCTCGATGCCGATGATGGAAGGGGTATTGAACCAGTCACACGCCCAGCTCGTATTCATTGGAGACACCCATCAAAGCATCTACGGCTGGCGGGGCGCGGTGGACGCCATGCAGGAATTGAAACAGCGCTATCCGGAGACCCGCGTCTTGCCGTTACAGTCTTCCTATCGTTTCGGGCAGGGCGTGGCGGACGCCGGCAACGTCTTTCTGACGGCGCTCTACGAAAGGGAGCAGACGCCGGTGGAGTTCCGGGCCTTTTTGCGGGGCCTGGGCAACTATGATTCCCGCGTGGAGAAAGGGTTGCACCCCGGCATGGGCAGCGAAACAGGCATGAACCGGAAACCCACGGCCTATCTGTTTCGCGGTAACGCCGCATTGGTTACTGCCGCCTTGCGTGGACTGGACCGGGGAGACAAAGTATATATGGCGGGCGATCAGGCGGGAGAAATCGCGGATTTTCTGGATGCCTGTTGCAAGCTCTATCGTCAGGAATTCACGCCGCATCCGGACCTGCGCTTTTTCGACGATTTTCAGGAGCTGCAAAGATTTACCGAGACGCGGGAAGGGCAAGGGCTGGCGTTTCTGGTGGGCATGGTGGCGACTCAACATGGCATGATGCAGCGGGAGATCGGCCTGTTGCGTTCGACCTCGTTCCAGGCCGGGGCCGACTATACCTTGTCCACCATGCACCGTTCCAAGGGACTGGAATTTTCTCATGTGATGCTGGACGGCGGTGCGCAAAAACCGTTCGAGATTGATGAGGAAACCGGGGAGCGACCCGTTTTTTCCAATGTTTCTCCGGAAGTCTGGCGCTTGCTCTATGTGGCCTGTACCCGAGCGCATGAAACGTTGTATCTCAATGGCCTGATGGATGCGATGCTGGCCAATCTGGACAGCCTGCCGCAGCCGGTACGGGCGGCGATACACGGGCTGGACCGCTACCGGCTGAATGCCGCTCCACGCGCCGATTGGGAAACCATGGAGTTTCCGCCCGTACCCGAGCCGCGATTGATCGGCATACCCTTTTCCGAAGTGAACCTCATACCGTCCTGGGTGGTTCAAGCCCCTGCGGGGGCGCAACCCCTTGCAGGGGCGCAACCCCCTGCGGGGAGCCATCCCCCTGCGGAGGCGCAACCTCTGCCGGCTGCAAGCCCTTGGCCGGCTGCAAATCCACTGGCCGCAGACCTTCGGCCGGCAGGCCATGCCGGGAATGATGCGCGATCTCCAGCATGGCCTTCTGTCGGCAAGCCTGCTGCGGCCGGCGAATGGCCTGCGCCGACATGGAAAAGTGGGATGTCTCCCGGATGAAATTGCGATCCTATCAGGAGGTAGCTGTCGATGCGTTGCTGAAAGATGCCGCTGACGGCCTGTGTCCAGTGGGCGTCCTGCCGACCGGCGCGGGTAAGACGGTCGTGATGCGTGCGATCATCGAGCAATGGTTACGGGATCACCCCGAGCATCAGATTCTGGTTCTGGCCCATCGGACTCGCTTGTTGACCCAGGCGCGGAAACGATTCGAGGGAAGCTCCCCGCAGGGACTTGGCCCCCTGCAAGGGGATAGCTCCCCGCAGGGGGATAGCTCCCCGCAGGGGGATAGCTCCCCGCAGGGGCTTGGCTCCCCGCAGGGGATTCCGACGCTGGTGGTGAGTGCGGGCATGGGGATGCTGGATGAAGCGGTTCCGGGCAGTGTCACGGTGGCCAGCATCCAGACCATTTCCAGATTGGAGAATCGCCGCGATTGGGATCTGGTGCTGGTGGATGAGGCGCATCGGGTGGGATCGGAAGAAGAAGGCGGGCTGTACGTGGCTTTTTTGCGGTCGCTGGACAAGGACCCGCCGATCATCGGATTGACGGCCACGCCCTGGCGGATGGTCGATAACCGGCATGTTCCCATCTATGGGGCGCAAAGCCTGTTTCAAAAGGCATCCTGCTGGATTTATCCGCAGGAACTCATTGCGCAGGGATTTCTATTGGCTCCGGAAGTCGTGCCGGTGCGGTATGTTCTGCCGACAACGGGCATCCAGCTCTCACACGGCGAAGTGGCGGCGGCGGAAATCGGTGGATACCGCTCTCTGGATTTCACGCAACGTATCCAGGAGATACTGGAAAAAACCGAAGATTGTGATCATGTGCTGATTTTCTGCGACACGATCAAGGAAGCGGAAGCGGTGGCGGAAGCATTGGACAGTGCTTGCGTCCTGCATGGTGGTCACTCCGAGGACGCGCGCAATGCGCAGATCGAGAGGTTCCGGCAAGGGGCGTTCCGCCACCTGGTGAATGTGGACGTGTTCACGGAAGGCTTGGACGTACCGGAAATCGACGCGATTGTATTGTTGCGACGGACGCAATCGGTGGTGCGCTATCTGCAGATGGCCGGGAGAGGGTTGCGGCCATTCGCTGTCAGCCAGGACCCTGCGGAAGGCAAGATCCTGCCGTCCGCCGGGACCCTGCCGTCCGCCAGGACCACCTGCCGGATACTGGATTACGGCCAGCACATCGAGCGTCTGGGGCCGGTGGATGCCGCCCGGGGTGAGAACGCCATGCCGCTGGCATGGAGAAAACGGCGCTGGCAAAAACGGAACGATGCGGAGACGGAATTTCTACCGTTGTCCCCAGATTCGGACGGGACGCAGGATGCGCCAGCTTGCATCGAACCGGAAGCGCAATTTTGCATGCCTCTGAAGGCGCTGAGAGTGCTGCCCATCCGTGCGCGTAACGGCAAGGACTTTTTGTTGCTGCGGTTCCAGATCGACAACCCCGAATCGTTCTCGAACAAGACTGCCGTCTGCAAGACCGCCGTCCGTAGGACAAACGCCGTGCGCAGCACACTGTGGCTGGAGCGCAAGCTGCATGCCAGTGATCCCGCCTTGCAGGAAATGGCCCGGCGCTGGTCTCGCATATCCGGCGTTCCGGTGAAAAAGTCCTACGGCACCAAGGAACAGGATGCCTCTTTGCCCATGCAGATGGTGAACATGCTGAGCGTCGGGCAGGGATTTCTGGACTACGCGCCATTTGCGGTTCGGGTGCGCTGGTCGGAACGGGCGGAGCGATGGATGGTGGACGGCTGGCAATGGTCCGGGAGGGAACACATGCGCATGGAAGTCGGTGATGAGCGCGCGCTGAATACGTGGATTCAGCGAACGGCGGGTACGCAGGATGCCGTGGAGCAGACCATGCGCCGGTTCCTGTATCGCCTGTCGCGTAGTGGCGTCCTGGACCTGCAGGATGATTTGCCCGATGAAAAACATCTGGAAAAACCGCAGGATGCAACTGTTGGCGGGGTGTATAATAGTGTACCCCCCGAACGGTCGCAGCCCCCTGCGGGGGGCATCCCTGCGGGGGGCGTTCCTGCAGCGGTGCAACCCCCTGTGATGGGCGTTCCTGCGAAGAACGTTCCTACCGGATGGGATGCGCCGATTCCGCCTCCCTCGTTTTCGCCAGCCGCTCCATCGACCTCTGCGGAGCCAATGAGTTTTCCGCCGTCCCGTCCACCCGCATGGCTGTCCCAGGGGCTTGCAGGCGGCAACCCTGCAGACGCCGGTCTTGCGACAGGAGAACAGGAAATGGGCTCCCCGCAGGGGGTTGCACCCCTGTTGCCTGTCGTAGAGGTGCCGACTGCCGCGAAGCTGGAAGATTCCGGGGATACGGGTAGAGACGGGCGGATGCGGGTACCCACGGGGGCGGGGGTCTCATGAGGGAACTGGCGGTTCTGGCGGGATTTCAGGGTGTTTTTCTGCCCAGATTGCTGACCCTGTTTTATCGGTCGTGGGAAAGCCGGAATCCGGGAGGGCAGGGCATCCTGCTAAATACGGACCCGTTCTGGCGGAACTGGTCCGGAACGGCGGGGGTGCGGGTGGATGATCCCGAAAACGCCGCATGGGATGCCTCGACTCCGACCCTCTGGTTTTTGGGGGAGCAGGCGCGTCGCGCATGGCCGGATTTTCCGTCCATGCCCTATCGAGGAGATTATTTTCTGTTGGGTCAGGATCTGCGGGAGATTCAGGCATGGCTGCCCAGGCCGTTACCGCTGTCCTGTGGGAATCACGGTCTGGCCTTTGGTTACTGGCGGGTCTTGCCGACCGCAGCCTTGCCGACCGCAGGTCCGCAGACGACTGGTCTTGCCGAGAGCGTAATGGAAACAGGAGAAAAGTCATGCCGTTGTTAAATACACCGCTGTCGCCGATCTCGATGATCGAAAATGCCAGCACCATCATCAACCCGGTCATCGGGCTGGTTTTTCTGTCGGCCACGATCATGGGCCTGTACATGGTGGCGATGGGTGGTTACCGGATGTGGCGTTTTGGGATGCTGTCCGTCGAGGACCCGAAACTCACGATGAGTTCCATCGCGTGGTCCATCGTCATCGGCTCCGTGATGTGCGGTCTGGCCTATTTCATGGGTTCCAGCCTGCTGACCTTCACCGGATCGGCCAGTCCCTCGCCACTGGCCTATACCGGCCCGGGCGGGCAGGACGTGTCTACCGCCATCGTGGACATCATGCACTTCCTGCAATTGCTGGGGATCATCTGGTTCGTGAGCGGAATGCGCATGATGTACCGCCTGAATACGGGCAATCCCCGGAACAATGAACATCATGACAAGGCCTGGATGCACCTGTTGGGGGGCTTGGGACTGATCGACATTGCGGGCATGGCGATGGCAATAGCCACACTCGCCGGCACCCAACTGCCATTTTAATGTCATGCGGGTGGCAGGTTTTGCAGACGGCATGGCTTGCAGTCTCGCAGGAGATGTTCATCGGGGGTTGCGCCCCCGCAGGGGGGAGTAAAAAGGGGGCAAAAAGTCTGCGGCACCAAGGGGTTTGAGGAACCGGTCCTCAATTTTTTCATCAGGAGCAAGATCATGAAACTGAGTCATCGCAATAAACAAATTCTGTGGGGTCTGGCCAAGGTGGTGGGACTGACGGCCTTGTGTACCTCTCCGGCGTGGGCGGTAACGGGATTGGTGACCGACGCCAAAAACGTCTACACCCTGGGAAGCTATCTCCCCGGCATCATCACGCTCGGTTCAACGACGGCGGGGTTGGCTGCGGGAACATACGGCGGCTGGCACATGCACAAGAAAGGCGAGCTGGAACAGCAGGGAAAGCAGATCGGCTTAAAACACATCGCCTTCCCGTTGGCCGCCGGAACGATACTGTGTGCCCTTCCCTGGGTGACGGGATCGGGCGAAAAGACCTTTGAGAACATGACGGCCGGAAACGCCAACGTGACGGCGGGATCGACCAGCGGAAACGTGGTCGTTCCCTGATCGAAAACGGGTATTCCTGTCAGGTGCAACCCCTGCGGGGAGCATTCCCTGCGGGGAGCATTCCCTGCGGAGGCGCAACCTCTGCCGGCTGCAAGCCTGCCGGATTGTTGAACACACGAAAAAGGACTGAAAAATCATGCTGGCCCAATCCCTACAGTTGCACGGTATCCATCGCTGGAATGTGCTGTCTCAGCAGGTGGAGGATGAAATGGACGAGGAATCGGAAACCGGATTGCGCAGTATCGTGCGTCCGGTGGAGGAAGCTCGTGAGGCCGTGGTACTGGAAGGGGGAGGGCTGGCATCCTATTTCTGGCTGGATGGCGCGAAGTCCATTCTGGATGCAGACGGCCTCATGGCGCTGGCTCAGCATCTGTCGCAAATGATGGGTACGATGTTCGAGCAGCCTGGACGAGTATTGAGTATCCGGTATTTTCGGGATGTCACCCGGTCGCGGCAACAGTTTCAGAAAAATCTGGAATCCCTGACGGCGAAGGTGGATCGTTTGGGATTCAAGCCGGAATTCGCACATTTTCTCATGCAACGCTCCCGTCTGGCGAAATATTACGTGCCGCAGGGTGCGATTCTATGCGTGGAAACCAGTTTATCCGCGATTGATCCCCGCGTGGTGAAGGATGCCGTCAAGGAAAACGCAAAAAAGGTGAGAAAAGCCAATATACCGTTATGGCTGATGAAAAACGGACAGAATCCGTTCAAGCTGCTGGACGATATGGACATGACGCACCGGTCCACGGTTGCCAGCGTGGAATCCATGTTCCGACATCCAATGATCAACGTGTCGCTCACGCCTTTGGATGTGGATGATGCGGTCACGATTTTGCGCAATCAGGTGGGAATCGACCCGGTTTTCGATCATCAGCACCCATTTTCCGTGGACCGGACACCGCAACCTCGCGTTGTGGATAGAAAACTGCTGGTGCAACCGTCGCGAGTGGCGGAATCCGTGGTGCCGGAAGATATGGAAAATCTGAAAGGGGGCGTTGTCCGTTCCGGTTCTGGTTATTTTGTTCCCATGATCGTCAATCTGGGTGTCACCCGCCCGGAATCCGCGACGATGGCGGAACTGCTGCACGATTTGCGCACGGATATTCCGTTCAGCATCACCTGGAGATTGCAGGGTGGCGCTTATCAATTGGCAAAAACCCGCTATTTCACGGCGACCATGATGAAGTTCATGAATAAAACGGCCAATGGCCAAATTCAGGAATCCATCAAGGAACTGGAACAGGCGCATCTGAACCATCATGATCCGATTTGTGCCATGCAGATGATCGTGGAAACCTGGGCGTGGAATGATGAAAAAAACGCGCGGGAAACGGCATTGCGTCGCGCGAAAAATCTGGAAAGCAGTTTGCGCACGAATTGGGGAATCCGTTTGCAGCGCATGGTGACCGATCCCATGTTATCGCATCTGGCGGCCCAGCCGGGATTCCTGGCGAAAAGCAGCACACCGATTCTGCCGATCAATCTGTCGGATGCGTTGAAATTGATGCCGTTCGGAATGGCGACCTCGCCGTGGTCGGCGGATGATCCGTCTCGGGCAACCTTCTGGATGCGCTCGCTGCAACGGAAGATCATGCCGTTTGCATTGGGAGATTCCCGCGTCCAGAACAGTTTCATCGGCCTGATCTTTGGTTTGTCGGGATACGGCAAGTCGGTGATGATAGCGAATCAGATTTTATCGCTGATTTTGTCGCAAAAGGATTTCCTGCCGTATCTGGCACTGATCGATGTAGGGTATGGCGGTCTGGCCGTGATCGAGATGTTGCGTTATTTTCTGAAAGACCCCGATATTGCGGTAGGCTTTGACATGCACACCCAGGGGCGAATCATCAATCCCTTCGACACGCCATTGGGCTATCGTTACCCGTTGGGTTCGCACAAGGCATTTCTGGTGAATCTGCTGGTATCGATTGTACGTCAGCCCGGTCACACGTCCGAGGATTTTGTCGACCAGGTGGCGATGCCGCTGGTGGATTCCGTGTATCGGTTGCGCGCCGATGGGGTTCATGGGCGACCGCATCTGTACGAGCTAGGCAAGAACCGGGAAATCGACGCTGCCTTGCAGGACACCGAGACGGACCGCAAAACGAAATGGTGGGACGTGGTGGATGCGCTTTTTGCAAAAGGCGAGGTGGATCTCGCCATGTCCGCGCAATGCCGCGCCATGCCTGTTCTGTCGGACCTGATCGACGTCTGCAACGATGATCCGGTCATCACCAGCCAGTTTGGGGACATCAAACATCCGCAGTTGGGCATACCGATTCTGAAGCTGATCACGCTGGCGATCACCCAGGCGACAAATCGCTGGCCGATGCTGGCGGGAACCAGTGATTTCAGTCTGAGCAAGGCGAAGCTCACTGCGGTCAATCTGGAGCATGTGGTCAAGGATCGATCCACTTCCGGTTTGAAACAGGCCGGCATCATGTACTTGATGGCGAGATTCCTGTTGACCAAGGATTTTCTGTTTCATCCCCTGGACGCCAAATCCGCGCCGGATGCGTACCGGCATTACCATGAAGTTCGTGCCGAACAATTGTTTACGGCCCCGAAGATGGGTGTTTATGACGAGCTGCACAACACCAACGGTCTGGACGCCATTACCAACCAGTTGGAAAAGGATGCGCGGGAATGGCGCAAGAACAACGGCATTCTGCTCCTGGCCTCGCAGATGCCGCAGGATTTCAGCGATGTGCTGGTGGATATTGCGACCAGCATCTACATTCTCACGAATCCTTATGGCCCGAAGGATAATCCCCTGGTGGACAAGTTCTCGCTGACACCCGACGAAGCGCAGATCATCAGCAGCTATTGCGTGGGTGCGGGAGCAGGCGGCTCGGGGGCTTTCTGCATCTGGCGAACCAAGAGCGGGGGGACGTTCAAACAGTTGGGTTACATCATGGCGCCACCCGCTGAACTTTGGGCCTATACCACCACCCCGAAGGACCGGCAGTTGCGCCTGTATCTTACGGGCAAGATCGGTTACATGGAGAGTCTGGAGATTCTGGCGCAACGCTATCCGGATGGATCGGCCATGAAGGATCTGGCATTGCGCAAGAAGATCGAGAAGATCAAGGAAATGCAGGCGATGATGGCCGAAAGAGATGAGGACGGGATGGACCCGGATGTAAAAAGCCTGGGAGAGGAATTGGCCCGCCTCTGGAATGAGTTTGTCCTGAGGGATTTACGCAAGGCGAGTTAACAGGAGAGATGATGATGACTGAAAAGGAAAACACCGGCATGTCCATCCTGGGGCTATTGCGGGACGCCGCATCCGAAGCCAGCCTTTGCATCATTGATGTAGGGCAAACCATGCGTCACTCACTACTGATAGGCGAAACTCGGGACGCCGCCATTGCGGAACACCTCAAGTCTGCCCTGAGTACCCAGGAAAATTGTGTGAGCACCACCATTCACAAGAGAACCGATCAGGAGAACCATTATGCGTAACGCTTCCATCACTTCAGTGCTTGTTCTGGTTGGCACTCTGGCCCTGTCTGGTTGTGCCAACAATCCCTACGCCAGCAACGGCACTACGGCGGATACGGGTGGTGGTGCGCTCCTGGGAGCGCTGGCCGGTGCCGTGATCGGCAACCAGACCGGAGCGCCCCTGGCCGGGGCTGCCATCGGCGCGGGCGTAGGCGGACTGGCCGGGTATGCCGTGGGACACAACGGAAGCCGGCAGCAGAACCAACCGCCACAACCGGGATACTACGCGCCGCCTGCCAACAATCCGTCGTGTCCACCGGGATACACTTGTGTCCCTGAGAACTGAACCGTTTTTGCCCTGTCCCGGACCTCATGCACCTTTTGCGGAATATGTAGAGGCGGTTGCGCTCTGGTATCGTCATTTTCTGGCGATGCAGCCCAATGATTACCACGGAAGACGATGGGCCGAGCGTATGGTGGAATCCACGCTGGTAATGCTCTACCAGCGTTGGGATCGCCGGGAAATCCTTGCCGAAGGCATCCGGCAGGGTTGCACCCCGGCAGGGGATTGCACCCGGCAGGATGATAGTTCGCAAGAGACGTGCAGTCCCCAGGCTGACAACTGGCAGACTTGCAGTCGGCAGACCTGCAGTCGGCAGACCACGCGACAAAGTGCGCGGGTACCAGCGAAAAGCACTACGGGAAACGGGGTATTGCAACATCCCGGCGGGCAGATGGGCCTGCTTTGATGCCCTGGACGGTACGGTAAACACGGCAGACCTCGCCGATTCCTGTTACCATAAACCGGAGTCAATACAGGAGGTGATCTGCATGCTTTGGCTATTGGCGGTGATCGGCATTCCCATTCTGGTCATTCTGTCGCTGTTTTTTTCGGCGGCGAACGACTTTTGGCAAATCATGACGTTCCGGATCAGTTTTTCGCGGCTATTCGACGATCTGGCGCACGTTCTGGCGATTTTGGTGCTGGGCGCGCTGGCGGAATTGTTCAGCTTGTATATGCTGCTCACTCATATTCTTTAACCATGGCATATCTTTCCCTCAACCTTCTCTGCCTCTTTCATTCTGTCCATCGTCCAAGATGAAAAAGCATCCAGCCCACTCCGGCCAATATAGACACTAGTTCCATCGCGGCGATCAGGGCGCGCTGGAATTACCGGTATTCAGAGCGCCCTGATCGCTTTGATTCGCTTTTCCATGTCAGGATGCGTCGCGAACAGACCGCCCATGGGGCCGTGGATATAGGACGTGGCCAACGCGTCTTTGCGCGGGTTCACATCCACCGGCACCCTTTCCAGCCGCCGCAAGGCGCCGATCATGGATTCCTTGCCCCACAACCGGGCAGAGAACGCATCCGCGCCATATTCCCGATGCCGCGAGAACGCGGTGATCGGGATGAGCGCCAGAAACGACAATCCAATCTCGAATGCGATGGTGATCACGAGTTGCGTCAGGATATTGTTGCCCAGGTACCGGCCAGCGAGGTTACCCATCCAGATCACGTAGCTGTTCATGAGACCCATGAGCAAGGTGGTGCTCAGCATGTCCCCGTTGGCAATGTGGCCCATCTCATGTCCCAACACCGACCGCAGCGTGCTAGCATCCAGGAGGTTAAGCAGGCCCGTGCTGACCGCGATCATGGCACTGCGCTGGGTGGCGCCTGTGGCGAAAGCGTTGGGTCGGTCATCCGCATAGATCCAGATTTCCGGCATTGGCAATTGGGCTTTTTGCGCCGTCTCGGCGGCAAGCTGCCAGACCTGGCCGTTCACCCCAACATCACCCTGGTGCGCCTGGACCATGTGGAACATGCGCTTGACCAGCCATTTCGACAGAAACAGGGACAAAAACGCCCCACCAAACCCAAAGAGCAGCGCGAAGCCGACCAGGTGCAATCGCACATGGAAAATCGCCAGCGCGGCAGACAAGGTTATGACAAACAATAGATTGACTGCAAACATCAGCGCAAGTGCTTTCAGAGAACGCATACTTCACCTCCTCAAATGTCGAAACAAATTTTACGGCTTAGCTTCTGAAATATTAGACCCTTTCTCCGTGTCCGCAAATGGACCGGGTGATGGATGCACCGGCGCTTCTCCTGCGGACGGCTTTGCCGGTACAGCGCCATTCGCTTGATCGTCGGCATAGATACGCGCCGCGATCGCGTCTGCGTCAAAGCTAATCTGGGTCACAGCCGCCCGGTACTGTGCTACCGCTTGCGTAACCGGCTGGGCCGATATGGCAAGCTCAGGATGCATCATCTTCCGGTCCCCGAGCCGACGATTTTCGTGTTGCTACCCATCCCAGAACCGCCCCGGCCCCGAACGTGGCGACACTCCATCCCAGGGTCCGCAACGCCGTCGTACCGCTATCTTCTGCGCGTAGATTTGATGTTGTATCCCGGCCATGCTGGCTGACAACTGGCGTTTTAACCGTTGTGCGACGCCCAATCATATAAGGGATGCTCATGCTGCACTCTCCTTTAGTGCTTCCTGTATGTATTCCCGCAGCCACTCCTGGTTATCCCATGCGCCATGACGCACCATGCAGGCCATTAGCTTCTCGACCGCGCTCCCCGGCACCGCATCCGCCCATTCGTGAAAATCCGGGTCGTCGTCATAGGCGTCGATCAGCGCGCCCATAGTAAGCGTGTACCCTGTCGGCAAGTGGCCAGCGTCGACGTGCCGGAAAATGCGGGCAGCGATGTGTTGAATATTGGCCATGTTAAAACCCCTTCGATTCCAGTTTTTCGTAACGGTACATTTCGCTCAGAACGTATATCGTCAGATACCCATAAAGTCCTATGCAAATGCTGACGCCCAAAGATATGCCCGCACCTATTGCCATGAAGTTCACGAGACATCTCCTTTCACTGGCGCATGTTTTTCCGCATGGCGTTTGTCAATGGCGGATTGCAGCAATTCCTGCGCTTTATTTCGACTGTTCGCGTCGCCCTCACGTAGCAACCGGAAAATCTCCACCGATAGCTTGCTGGTTTTTTCTGGAAGTTCGTGTGATACCGCATGTTTCATTTTCCTGCTCACAAAACACTCCTTTGTATCTGTGAATCACCACGCCAACAGGTTACGACCGCGACGAAATAACAGGGGGTTGCACCCCGGCAGGGGGTTGCGTCCCCGCAGGGGGCTGCACCCCGGCATGAACGGATGGCATTCGTTGCGTCGGATGCGTATATGCGACCTGCGGAACCAATTGACCTGATCCTTCACCGTAACGGGCAGCGTGTCCGTTGGTGGCGTCGATCAGGAAACCAAAGACCAGACCGATAACAAAAGCCCCCAGTGCCGCCACTTCGATATGATGTTTGATGGTGTGGGTCAATCTCTTGCGGTCTTCGTGACTCCAGTATTTGGTGAGCGTTCCAATGCGCTTCGGTATAGAAAAAGGGCATAATTGCGCTGGCGGAACCTCCGGGGTCCGTACTGACGGATCACTCGATACTGGTGGTGATGGAATCAAGGCATCTGCGATCTGGTCTATCGTCCATTGCGTATCTGTATTGCCGTCTGCCGTAAACGCGTCCGAAACAGTACCGTTGGTTTTATCGTAATAAATATGTATCCCCAAAATGCGTGATGCCATTTCCAGCCCTGCATCGCGCGCATCAGGTGGCAGATCATTTAGAGACAGGAATTCTAAACTTTTCCAGCAAAGCAATTCTTCAGGTGACAGAATGTCCTCAATGGACTCTGAAGAAGAAGAACGCGAAGCCACTAAAGTCGGCCTTTCTTTAGGTGCATGCCACGGTGACGGACGTGATTCTTCCAGATACGCCTCTGGTGAGTGAGATGGTACTGGCGAGTGAGGCATTGCTGGTGGATACCCGATACTTTTCTGCATCTCCTGGCGCAACATAAACAATTTTTCCGATATCTCACCATCAGATAGATACCACGATGGACGGCAAACCTCAAAAAGTAGATAGAGGCGTTCCGTAAATACCGTGCGCAACGGTTCAGAAATAGGGAAATCATCAGGATACTCGATAATGACTTTCATGCAGTCTTCCTTATTTATGGCGCGTTATCGGGACGGGAATTCCAACAAGCGGATCAGCTTCTGGCCGGAAAGGATCGTTACCTGCTCACTCAAAAGATTCACACCTGCTGGTGTTCGTCCGGTATGCACGAAAAATCCACATTCCAGATTTTCATTGCGCAAATCTCTGACAAACTGTTTCACATGGTCCGTTTTGATGGCTCCCTTGTAGCGTTTGCACTGGATGCCCCACCATGTTCCTTTTTGAAAGATTCGACCGTCGATGCCACCATCACCGCTGTAGCGGGTATTGCGTTGCACCAGCCAGCCCTCTTTCTGAAAAGCATCGAGTACCAGTTCCTCGAATACCAGAGGATCGAGCTTGCGCAAGTACGCTATGCGACGCGCAAAGGTTTCCTGCGCGTCCTTGCCCACAATTTCAGAAATCGTGATGGCGCGACGTCCGGCCGCATCCTGACGCCGACGATGACCGCGTTTTTTGCGGGACTGAATGCGCGAAAACCAGGCGCGACCGCGTGCTATCCATCCGCTCAACATTTTCCGATCCATTCTCCGCGCCAGCGCAGGGAAGGACGCTGTGGAGCCTGCAATGAATGAATCAGGCACAAGGCATCCCGAAGCGCCGCCTGCAATTCATCCACCATGCCCGGATACAGACGTGGATCTGGGCAATTCCGTCGCGTGAGGCCGCGCCAGTAATTGATCTGCACCTTTACTTCCAGAGGAGATGCCATTGCGACCCCTCCCGGATCATGTCGATCACGCCGCGATGCCCCAAAGAGGGATGGCCACGAAATTTCATGTACACGGAGCAGGCGCGCACATCGGGTTTGCTCGTGGGTACGCACTTTTCGACGTGAGTGTGTATCAAACTTTCGTAAATGAAGGTGTGATGATGGTGCTCCGGCCAATGCAGATGCAGAGAATGATTCCCCGTAAGAGATTTGACGAAGGCCAGCTTGACGACTTTCTTGGGCGGTTCGGAATGCATGGCACAACCGGCCAGACCCAGGGCCGCGGCGATGAACAGCACCTCTTTCATGCGAGACATGATTTTCTCCTTTTCCGGGTTTTCACGTTTTTCACAATTCTCAAACCCTTGGTGCCGCAGGTCCTGCGGTCAGAGGTCTTGCAGACGGCAGGTCTTGCAGACGGCAGGTCTTGCAGCCCGCAGGGCTTGCCGCCTGCAGGGCTCTGCACGCAAAAAAGCCCGGAGCGTGTCCGGGCGAGTTCCGCAAAAAAGCGGAGGAGATGTGCAGCAATCCTTTGGTGCCGTAAGGAAATTACTCGCAAAGTCCGTAAGCGGATGTACAGACGGGCAAATCGAGCCGATCAAACAGATCCACCGTGCCGTTATCGCCCTTGGCCCACTCCACACGGGCACGGATGTTGAGGTCGGCAAAAATGGCCCGACGATCTTTGCGGTCGTCGGCATCGCACATAAAGGTGGAAAAGCCACGTTTCGATACTTGCCCGACCAGCCATTCCCAATCTTCTATGCGGTCTATTTCTTCTGGATAGCGATAAGCGGTCTGGGCTAAACCTTGCTTGTTGGTATTGATGCACACGCACCCAACCCGGCTTTGCCCCTGAGAATAAAGAGGATTCAAGGGGCAGCCCTGGGAGCGCACAAAGTCCACGGTCTGTTGTGCGGTCCAGTCCACCAGAGGCCGAAAAGCCCATAGCTTTGGGCCGATACGTTCCAGGCGTTTCGCGTTACGGCGATTCGGGGATTCATCACGGCGAATCCCTTGCCAGGAGACGACCGAAAAGCCCTGGTCAATCAGATCGAATTGGAAAGTTACGGCGATATTGCGCTTGAGTTCTTCGGTGCAGAATTGGGCCATCCGGGACGGAAACCGGCCTTTCCATAGGCATAAATCCAGAAACGGATTGCCAGTCGGATGCAGAACCGCCAGTGCCCGACGCTTGGCCTTGTTGGACCAGCGCACCTTCTTACCATGCGCCTTGCGCATTTTCGGAATAATCTCTTGCACATCCACGCCGTTCAGCCGAGCCGTTCGATACCTGATATTCCCTTGGCTGTCTCGTGCCGGCACAATCCGTCCCTGGGCATCTCGAACCGGCACCCGCTGATATTCCCGTTTCGTTCGTTGGTCGTTGGCGATAAATCGACGCTTGGCGGCGATCTCAGCAGAAAAATTCGCCTTGAGCCGATGGATTCGGATGCCCAGATGACGCTCCAGATCATCCAGATACGCATGCGTAACCGGGATTTCATTGCCCGTATCGCAAAAAATCGCCACGATCTGCTCACGCGGTACGCGCTCCAGCGCCAGCAGCAAGGTCGCCGTGGAGTCCTTGCCGCCCGAGACGCTGATGACGTGGCGAATATGCACCTTACTTTTCCGCGCTCTTGAACCAACTGGTGGGAGTAGGGAAATATCCTTTCAGGATGGCCGCATGAATCTCCGCCTTTGTCGGTACCCGCAAAACCAGTTTTCGATCATGGGGCTGTGCCCGGAGTATGGCGGTCGGCATGATTTGCCGGTTGATGGCGGACACCATCTGCTGCACATTGCTATCCTGCTGATCGACGTAAACCGAAGGCATGAAGGATGGCTGCGGTTTGGCGAACTCCATGCTCCAGCCCATCGCGGTGGCCAGATTGAAGGCCACCATATTCACCGGACCCTCCCAATGGAAATGGAAGCGATCCTGCATCGCCTTCTGATGTGAGGGCGCAATGGCTACGACCGGTGGATGGGTCTGTACAAACAACACTTCGGACACCCGTTGCTGTGCCTGGGCCGCCATTTGCGAGGACCGTAACAACACCGAGGGGATCGACTCCGTCATCGGTTCCGCCACCGGACGAGAGAGATGAGGCGCGCAGCCGGCCAGAGCTAGCACCATCACCAGGCTTGCAGCCGGCAGGCTTGCAGTCCGCAGTTTCGCGGCCGCCAGACTTGCGGCCCCTACGATATTGGGCTTTTTTTTCAGGGTAGACATGGGGATACACTCCTTGTTTGCGATGGGTTTTGGATGAGGGTCAACAGGAAATCGTTAAAATCGTTGCAGCCTTGCGGGGGTACGAGAATTCGGGTGTCGGGATGCAATTGCCGAAAAAACTGCGCGGCCTGGATGCCCGCCGGGTCATTGTCCTGGAGCAGCCAGACCGGCTTGTCCGTGGGCGCGAACCAGTTTTTGATCTGCGAGGTCCCCAGGCAGGCGTGCGCCTCGACGGATTCCGTGAGCGTGCCCTGCATGCTCTGGATGCGCAGCCAAGCCAGCACGGTTTCGATGCCTTCGCCGATCACCCGAATCCGGCTGTGCTCGGTACCATACAGATGCACGCTGCTGCCGATCATGCCCTGATCCAGAATGCCGTAGGATTTTTTCGCCTGTTCGATAGGCGCCTTGCACTGTTTGGCGTCCACGGGACCATTGCGCAGCTCCGGATTCAGCCAGATGCGCTGCATCCCGACAAATTTCCGGTCGGCAAAGGCGTTTGCGCCGTCGCAGGGACGGGTGACCCAGGCGATCAGGGCGGGACCGGACCAGTTCTGTTTGCGGTCGGGCAGGTCAGGATGAAAATGCAGATGGGGCGGCATCCGGAACCGCTCGCCCATACCTCGGGAAATCCAGTAGTTGCGCACGATCTGCAAGCCTGCCGGCTGCAAGCCTGCTCCGTCCAGTTGTGACAGGGGGGTGGATTCCCGGAAAACCCGCATCAGATAGTCATAACGGTGTTGCGCTTCCGTTTCCGGTCGAGCGCCGGGTGCGATCTTCAAATCCTGCCAGTGGATGACCTGCGGCACCCCCGGTGCCTGGATGGTTACGGACTGCGGGGGAGGAGGGGCGTCGCTGATTCTGATCCCACCTACAGGGAGTTTGCCGCCGCCGGCCATCGGCGCGAAATCCACCAGCGTCACTCGCGCCACTTCCTCCAGGGCGCGCTCGAAGGTCCATCCGTACACATGCTCCAGCAGCGCCCAGCCGGACCCTGCCAGCACGTCGCCGGTTCCCTGGGAGCAGAGGAAGGAACCCGTACTGTCCTTGTTGTCGAAACGAAAGCGGTCTTTTCCGCCACAACCGGGGCAGGGGCAGTTTTTCCCTTTCAACGCCGAGGCCGGAATACCGAAACGAGTCAGGAGCCACGGCCAGCGATCACCACCGCGCAAATAATCCTTCACCCGGCCATACAGGGGTTCGTCGCGGATGCCGGTAAAGGCGCGGTCGATGCCGCGCATGTCGAGCATAACCATCATCCCGCTCCTGCCGCTTTCGTCTGCTCCTGCAGGATGCCGATCAGCCGTTCCATGATCTGCTTGTTTTCCATAACGATGGCCCTGGTCTGCTCGCGCAGGGTTTTTTCCGCCGCCACCTCGAATTCACGAGCATATTTTTCATGCAGTTCGGACAGGTAGTCGGCAAAATCCTCCATGTTCTTCTTCGCCGTCCGGTCCAGATTGACGACGGCACGGTTGGCGCGCGTGGAAATCCGCTCCCGATATTCCGCGGTAATCTCCTGCAAAGCGCCGGTGGATGCCTCGACCACGTTCCCGATCCAGAGCTTCCGGGCCTCCTCGGTCCACGGTTTTTGCGCATCCAGTACCATCTGTTCCGCTTTCTGGAGCCACACCTGCGTTTCCTGCCACATTCGCGCCGGTTCGCTGTCGGCCCATGTCATCAGGGATTGCTGCAACAGTTGCGCGGCGTCCATGTTCCCGCGCTGAAATTCCTGCAATCGCTGCAACTCCATGCGAAGATCATCCTGCGACTTCTGGATGGATTGCAGGGATTGTTCCAGTCCTTTCATCCGTTCATGCAGGGACACCAACGGATCAGTCGCAGGGTTTTTATCGGTCGGCTTTGCCGTGGAATCCGTCATAAGGACCTCAGCGCAACAGATTCAGGCCCAGGGGGTAACGATAAAACCGCCCGTGACTGCTCTCGACGCCCCCCTTGATCCCTCCGTAGAGCGTCAAGACCAGCGCCAGACCCATCAATGGAATACCGATGATGCTCAAAATGACCGTGACACTCAGGACAAACGATGCGAACAGAAAAATGGCGTAAGTGATCGTCCCGTTGAGCGCCAGACGCGACTGTTCCTTGAGAAAAGTCTGGTCCTTGGTGGCGATCAGAAAACCGATGAGTGGTGATACGAAAAACAGGAAAATCACGGCGATATTCATGATGACCGTCAGCTTTTGTTCTTCGGGGGGTTGCACCCCGGCATCGGGCACTGCTCCAACAGGGGGTAGCACCCCGGCAGATTGCTGATCGTTGGCGGACTGCTCGGTATTCGTGTCTGGCGTTTCCATGTCTTTCAGACTCCTGGGGAAAATCCGGTGGATGCGGGGCGTATGAGCTGGTGAATTTCCGCTGACGGTCGCGTCGCCTGTTCCCGCTGCAGGAACTGCGGGTCCGTGGAAACGCTGATTTTTCGGCCTTCCCGGAAGGCATCCACCAGCCGGCGAGTGAAATCTTCCGCCAGTTCGCGGGTCTTAAACGGCAACAGTTCCTGCGTCACCAGCGCCCCGCCGCTGCGCCGGGTGACGAAGGACACCATCCAGAGCGGCGCATCCCGGCCGCTTTCCGCCGGCTGGCCGTTGCTTTGTACCGGATGGATGTTGAAGGTGACGGCCAGCGCGTTCTTGATGGCGGTGAGGCGATTCAGCGTGTTCAACAGGTTGGTGAATTGCCCGTCCAGCGGCACTTCCTGCCGGGCCAGTTGCGAGATTTCCTCGCCCCGGTCATTCAGGATGGTCAGGGTGACATTGATCTGCTCGTTCATGGGTGCATCTCCCAGGGATCATCGGCGCGGGGACCGCTTCGTACCACCGGAGCCGGGGCTGGACCTCGAACAAGACGATCATCCCGCTGTTTCATGTCCGTAGCCCGCTCCGTGGGCGGCTGACGTTGAGCACCCACGAGATGCCGCGCCAACTGGTCAAGCTGTGGATCATTGGGTGCGAAACCGCCGGACATTCGCTGGTGATCGGATAGGCGCAGCCCATCCTCAAAGAGGGGATCGAGCTTTTCCCGGATGGCTTCGATGACCGCTCCCGGCTGACTGATGGGATAGCTGCCCGCAAAATTAAGCAGCAATTTCTCCATGCCCGCCTCGGCGCGTTCGCCGATGACGCCCATCTGTCCTTCCCGGATATGATTCTGATACTGGATCATGGACGTGATGCCGAGATCCACATCTGAGAAGCTCGCACGATGAGAGGACGGTGGCGGATTCTCCCATCCGACGTGATTCTGAAAAAAATCGACGAGATCATTTGCGGCCTTGATCAGGTCAGGATCGACCAGCACGCCGCCGTACTCTTGAGCGGTAGCATTACCGCTTAGAATGGCTCGCGCGTAGTGGTGATCGCCTTCGGCGACATCCGCGTGACGCACGTACATTCCCGGCTGAAGGGGATCGGATACCTTAACGGCGGCCCAGGCCAAATCCGCCACCGCTTTGGATCGTTTCATCAGTTCCACGTTTCCCATTTCAATCTCTCCAGTTTCAAACGTCCTGCACCCTTGGTGCCGCAAAGGTTTTTGCGCTTTTCCGATATCGCATAAGCACCCGCCCCTCCCTTGGTGCCGCAGGTCCTGCCGACGGCAGCCTTGCAGGCAGCAAGCCTTGCAGGCCGCAAGCCTTACAGGCCGCAAGCCTTCCGTGCGCGGGACATTCGCCGTCTGCAAGACCTGTCGTCTGCAAGACCTGACCGCAGGTCATGCTGACCGCAGGTCATTCTGAAAAACCTTGCGGCACCAAGGGATGGAGAGGGTTTTGAACAGGGAAAAGTCATGTCTGGAAATCGGGTGCAGAATGGTTTGGGTGGGTGGGATCTGGAATTGCCGGTACCGCCCATCGATAAGCGTAACCATGATTATCAGGAACATGCGCGGAATATTGCGCTCGAACACTACCAGGTATGGCGGAACACCCGTCATTCGGAACCCGTAGACCGTGTGGCCGTGCCGATACTATCCGTCGGTCACGCCGAATTTTTGTACTTTTCACCCGGCGCGCTGGGTGTTCATCAGGGAGAGCAACATGGAAATGACCAATCTGGAGCAACAGATTCTGAACGACGAGCTGGTGAGCTTTCTGGACCGGGATCAGGACGATCTGGAAGCCCTCTGGGATCAGCCGGGGATCGCGGAGAGCTGCCCGCCGGGCGTACTCCCGGACACCTGGATGAGCTATTTGACGAAATTGCGGGAGGCCAGACTGGACAACGATTCGGAGGCGCTGGAACTGGCGCAGGAACATCGCCCGCAACCGGGTTCGGACAAGAACTGGCGGGAGCGTCAGTTCGATCGGGACGGGCATCTGGCGAACATGATTTCCGCGCAGGACGATTCGATGACGGAAATGGAAGTGCAGGAGGAGGAAACGGGACAGACACCCGAAGCCCTGCCGGAGCAACGGGAAATCCTGAATACCACGAAGAAACACCATTATCTGCGGAGTCTCCTGGACGAACCGCAGGATCTGGACAGGAACCGGCAGATGTGGCGGCTGGAATCCCTGCTGGTGGAATACGGCCATCAGGACGATTGGGAGACGGCATTGCAGACGCTGGAGACGCAGGAATTCCAAGAGCAGGGCCTGTCAGTGGACGATCCGGAGGACGAGGAAGTGGAGGACGGGGAGACGACGCTGGAGGATTAGCCGACAGGGATTCAGAAGAAGAGGATTGGGAAGAGGGCGGTGAGGAAGACCTGCCGCCTTTGCCCAAGGACCCCCTGGCGGATGTTCCGTTGGCTGGTTTTTTCGATCTGAACTTTGACCACTCCGTCAATCATCGGCGCGGGGTGGATGGCAGCGACCAGCGCGGCCAGAAGCAGAAAGCGCGGGACAACCTGCAGGCCATCCGCATCCTCAAGACCTGTGTCGCGGAAAACCGTGCGCCTTCGCCGGAAGAACAGCAGAAAATCGCTCTGTTTTATGGTTTCGGCGGTCTGCCCTATAGTTTTCGCCGTCCCAACGGAAACATCGAATCCGGCTGGTCCGATGTGGTCCTGGAGATGGAAGCGCTGACCACGGAAGAGGAACTGAAGTCCCTGCGCGCCCGGACCGTGGACGCGCAATACACCTCCGACGCCGTGGTGTCGGCCATTTGGGACACGGTGCGTCAGGCGTTGCCGAAAGTCCTGCCCAATCGGCAAGAACCCTTACGGGTGCTGGAACCTTCGGTGGGCAGCGGCGTGTTTCTGAGCCTTGCGCCGGCGGATGTGCCGATGGAGTTTCTGGCCGTCGAAATGGACCCGATCACGGCCACCGTGGCGAAAGCCCTGCACCCCAAGGAAGAAATCTACAATGCGCCCTTTCAGAAGGTGCAGTTTTCGGAAACCGTGGACGTGGTGGTGGGCAATCCGCCCTTCGGCAAGGGCAAGCTGCTGGACTTGGCGCGGCCTGACCTGACGCAGGTGTCGCCCAACACCCACGGCTATTTCTTCGCCAAGAGTCTGGACCGGTTGCGCCCGGGCGGTCTGGCCGTCCTGGTGGTATCCCGCTATCTGCTGGATGCGGACATGCCGGAGCATCGGGCCTTTCGCGTCTGGCTGCACAATCAGGCGGAACTGGTCAGCGCCGTGCGCCTGCCGCACACGGTTTTTTCCAAGACCGCGTTCACCGAGGTGGTCTGCGACGTGGTGGCTTTGCGCAAGCGGGAACATCCGTTGAACGTGATCTATGAACCGCCGACCAGAAAAATGGTGGAGGACTGGACCAAAGCGCGCAAAAAGGAAATCTGGGAGCAGGAAGAACGCAAGGCCACGCCGGAAGACCTCATTTATCCATTGCCGGACAATCTGCCGGAATGGATTCTGGGCAAGGCCGTCATTGCGATGGGACCGGATGAAAAGGGCCAACACAACGATGTGCCGGTTTTGGGCAATCCCTGGTATCGGGCGCATCCCGATCACGTTCTGGGCGAATTGTCCATCGGTTGGGGGAAGGGATTATACCGCAGGGGCGCGCCCATCGTTCTGCCCCTGCCGGAGTTCGAGGACATCGGCGCGTCCCTCGCGCGGGTGCTGCAATCGGACGTGCGGCCCGGACTGCTGGAAGGACTGGACCGTTCTCAGCGGACCGCCACTCCGGAATACCCCGTCCTGACCGTGGAGGACATGGGGCCGCGCACCACGCCGTACAGTTTTTTTGTGGTACCGGAACCGTTTCGCAAAGCCGCGCTGGATACCTGGAAACAGATACACACCGGAACGACGGATCTCGATGGACGGATTCCCGCGCCTGTCGCGTCACGATTGTTCACCACGGAAGATCAGCCGCTGATCGGCATGCGGCTACCCGACTGGATGAATTATCGGACGCAGGAAAAAGAAACCAGTTGGAAGCTGGTGACTTTCGCGCCCTCCAAGGCGGCAAACGACATCCAACGATTGATCGGCATGATCGGCCTGCGCAACACGCTGCTGGACCTGCTGGACCTGCAGCGCACGGAAGAACGTCGTCAGACGCCGGAAATGCAGGCACTGCGCCGGAAACTGCGGCAGGATTACGACCGCTTCGTAAAGCGGCATCACCATCTGCGCCGTCCGGTCAATGAATCGCTCATGCGCGATGACCCGTCCTGGGCCATGCTGTCCGGGCTGGAAATCGAGTACACGCCGGAAGTGTCGCTGGACAAATCCCGGAGATTGGGGATTCCCCGCAGTCCGGAACAGGTGGTGTTGTCGGAGATTTTCGAGCGTCGCACCCAATATCCCATACAGCGCGTGGAGCACGTCGATTCCGCCGTGGATGCGATGATGGTGTCCCTGTCGGAATCCGGACGGGTCGATCCCGCCCGTTTGCTGTCCCTGACCGGCAAATCCCTCACGGAGATTCACAAGGAACTGAAAATCGGCCAGGAGGACGCGCTGGCGTTCATCGCCCCGGATGGTCATTGGGAAGAACGCAGCCAATGGTTGTCGGGCAATATCGACGAGAAAATCCGGATGCTCCAGGCGGCACAGGCGCAATCCAACAGCCTTGCAGGCGGCAGCCCATCGGGCGGCGGTTCCGACGCCTGGAGCCGGGATATTGCGATTCTCGAAGCGCACCGTCCGCCCCGGATTTCCATACTGGATCGTACCATTCATCTCGGCGCGTTCTGGCTGCCCCAGGCCGTGGTGTCGGATTTCGTCACGCATCTGGGCGGCATTCATCCCGTAGTCCATAAAAATCCCATTGCCGGGGAATGGTCCGTGAAATGCGCCGGACAGCCACCGGAATACAGCACCGATGACATGAGTCTGCAGGACTTGCTCATGGCCCTGTACAACCGCCGCACCATCCAGGTCATGTTCAAGAAGGACAACAAGATGGTGGTGGACGCGGAAGCGACGTCGATGGCCGTGGAGAAGGGGGATCGCATCAAGGATGCGTGGCGGGACTGGATTTTCGCGGACACGGATCGCGTCCGGCTGCTGGAGGATCACTACAACGATCTCATGAACACCTACCGGCCCCGTAATTATGATGGACGGCATCTGAATTTACCCGGTTCCAATCCGGAGATTCGCCTGCGGCCGCACCAGAAAAACGGGGTCTGGCGCATGATGCAGTCGAAAAGCACCCTGCTGGACCATGTGGTGGGGGCCGGCAAGACCTTTGCGGCCATCGCCGGAGTGATGGAGAAGCGGCGCACCGGGCAATCGCAAAAACCGCTGATCGCGGTGCCCAACCATCTGGTCGGCCAATGGACCAAGGACTGGCTACGCCTCTATCCCGATGCCCGTCTGCTGGTGGCCGACAAGGAGGACATGGCGGGCAGTCACCGGCAGGTGTTCCTGGCGAAGGCCGCGTTCAATGACGTGGACGCGGTGATCGTCGCCCATTCCAGTTTCGACCGGATTCCCATTGATGCGGAATTTTATGAGCAGTACCTGACTCGGGAGATGGATCAGGCGGAAGATTTTCTGCGCAGCAAGATCAGCATGGAAGGGCTGAGCGTCAAGCGCATGGAAAAAAAGATACAGGATGTGCGGACCCGAGTGGAAAGACTGCACTCCCAGGCCAATGAATCCCGCGATCAGGGCTGCCTGAATTTTTCGGAAATCGGTTTCGACCTGCTGGTGGTGGATGAAAGCCACAATTACAAGAATGTACCGTACAACACCACCTTGCAGAACGTGCGCGGCCTGGGAAACCCGGCGGGATCGATCAAGGCCGAGAACATGATGATCAAGGTCACGCAATGCCGCGATGTGGGGTCGGGAGTGGTGTTTCTGACCGGAACGCCGATCTCCAACACCGTGGCGGAAATGTATCTGCTGCAAAAATACATGGCGCCGGAAAAGCTGGAAGAAAAGGGCATCTACACCTTTGACGCCTGGGTCAGCCTGTTTGCCGAGGTCCAGGAGGAATTCGCCTTTACCCTGACGGGCAGTTTCAAGAATCTGCGCACCCTGGCCACCTTTGACAACCTGCCGGAACTGGTGGGCATGTACCGCGAATATGCCGACGTCATCAACCAGAAAGATATTACGCAACTGTTGAAGGAACAACGGCAGCACGCGATTCCGATGCCGAAAATCAAGGGAGGGAAGGCGGAGATCGTGGTCTGCCCCATGACGCCCGCGCAACGCCGGATCATCGGGGAGGAAGTGGGTTATCGGGAGGATACCGGCGAGCCGGAATACGCCGAAGGCAGTATTTTGTGGCGGCTGGACCATCTGCCATCGAAGCCCGGCCCGGGTGAGGACAACATACTGGTGATCATCAGCGATCTGCGCAAGGCCAGTCTGGATGCGCGGGCCTTTGATCCATCCTATGTGCCGGAAGAAGGGGAGGAAACCGGAAAGCTGGGCATCTGCGCGGAAAACGTCAAGCGGCTCTATGACGAATGGAACGAGGATCGTGGTACGCAACTGGTGTATCTCGATTTCTCCACGCCCGGCAAGCGCAACCGGCAGGAACAGAACGCGCTGGAGAAGCAACTGGCGAAGATCGTGGCCGGAGAAGCCCCCGACGCCACCGACAAGGAAAAGCAGGAGGCGGAAAGCGCGCTGGAAAAACTGCTGGAAAAGTACACCCGTGACGAGATTCAGGAAGCGCGTGCTCAATGGCTGGGGGGAGAAAATACACCGGCATCCTTTGTGGCTTATGAAGAGCTGCGCCGCCGGATGGTGGACCTGGGGATACCGCGTGAGGAGATCGCCTTCATCCATGATGCCGATACGAATGAGAAGAAAGAAGAACTGTTCGACGCGTTCCGGGCGGGCAAGGTGCGGGTCATGATCGGATCGACGCCCAAGATGGGACCGGGCATGAACGTGCAGGACCGGCTGGTTGGCGAGTGGCAACTCGATGCGCCGTATCGTCCGACCGATGTGGAGCAACGCATTGGGCGCATCCTCCGCCAGGGCAACCTGCTGCTGAAGAAATATGGAAAAGACTTTCGGGTGACCATTGGCTATTTTGTCACGGAAAACTCCAGTGACGCGGGATTGTGGCAGATTCTGGAAACCAAGAAGAAGTTCATCGATCAGGTGCGTTATTACGATGGCAAGAGCAACAGCGTATCCGATCCCGATGCCCAGGCCCTCGATCCCGCCGCGGTCAAGGCGCAGGCTTCCGGTCACGAAGTGCTCATGCTGGAAGTCCCGCTGCGTGCCCGCGTAAAGCGGCTGACCACCCTCAAAAACGGCTACCGTGATGAGATGAATCGCGCGCGGGTCCGGGCGGAAACGGCCCGCGAAAAGCTGGCGGAATTGCATGCCTTTGCCATGCCCAGGTCAACGGAAGTGGCCGCGCAGATGCGCGCCTTGCAGGAAACGCTGAAAACAGGAGGTTGCATTATCGGCGATAGTTCTGCCGACATCCTGTCTATCGACAAAAAGGAAGATCCGGCGTTCATTCCCTGGGGGCAAGGCGATCACGAACGCCTGGTGACCAAAAAGTTTCTCATGGACAAGTTCAACAAGGCCATGAAGGAACTCAATGGTGAATTGGTATCTGCACATGAGCGCGTAGGATTTGTCGGCGGTTTTGTGGTGGAGCTGAGACAACTGTTCACGGCGGGAGCCATGACCATTGAGATATATCCGCCCGATGCCAAATATACTCCCGCGCTGCATGTCAGCAGTACGAAATTCGATCCCGAAAAAAATGTGAATTTCTTCTCTCGCCTGGAGAATATGCTGGACGCTTCCGCACTGGAAACATCCATTCGCAATATGGAACGGGAATACCAGAGCGCCATTCGTCTGGGAGAAAGCAGTCAGGTCTTCGGCCAGGAGGAAGAACTCCAGACACTCCAGAAGCAGCATCAACTGGCCAGTCGTCTGTTGCGCCTGAAAGTGCGCAAGCTGGATGGTCTGGAAGAACGGCTGACCGGCCTGTTTTTGCAGGACATGAAAAAAACTCTGCAAGAAGTGCAGGAAACCAACCCGGATACCGGGGAAACGGTCACGGTTTCTAAGCCGATGCACTCCAAAGAGCAGGAACGGGATGCGCATCATCAGGCAAAAACCTTCGTGCAGGAGATGATCGACGCCTTTTCGCGTCCGCCGCTGACGGAAAACGCCTTGTCGGTACTGGAAAAATTGGGGGTCAGCGCCAAAAGGCGGGAAGCCCTGCGCGAAAATCTGGGACTGTCCGCAGAAGACGCGAGTGAGCCGGTGGAAGCAGAAGATGCGGAAGATGAAGATGATGAAATCGTAGAAGAAAAAGCCCTGCCGGAAACGGCGGTCGATGAAACCGTGCTGAAATCCCGCATTGGCATCCGGGAGCAGGACGAGGCGGAAAATCCCTGGCTATCGGCCAGCGCCCCGTTTCTCCCAGATCTGTCGGCGCCGGGCCATGCCGTGCAGGTCAGCCTGTTCGATGATCTGTTTGCCGAGGAAACCCCAGTGCAGAGCGAGAATCCATCACGCACCCGGAATTCGCCTGTAGCGCCGGCAGGGTTGCAGCCGATGGAGATGCCCCCTGTGGAAACGCACCATGCAGAAGCGCCCTCCGCAGGGATGCCTCCCGCAGGAGCGGAAGCTATCGAAGCAAAGGAAATCCAACCGGAGGGCGTCATGGAAAATATGGAAAAATCGCCGGTTCCTGCACCATCCGATGCCGGGACTCTACCGTCCGATGCTCTGCGCATAGAAGATGCGCTACTGGATTACATCACGCAATCCTATGATTCCGTGGTGTACCTTGCCCAACAGGAGCCTTCCGAGGAAAACCTGAGCCGTTATGGAAGCTGGAAAGAAGCGGTGAAAAGCGCCCTACGCGAGTTGACCAAGGCCGATGCCGCCTTTGCGGGTTACGACACCAGCACGGTGGATATGGGGTCTCTGGTTCATCACTTTTATCTTCGTCATCATGTCGCCCCGGAAACTCCCGTCGCGCCCACGGCCACCACAATACCAGAGGTACAGGTTCGACCAACTCAGGATGCGCCCGCACCCGTTTTGCGGGTGGTACCACCAGCCTTGCGGGAATTCCTGTCGCAGAGCCAGCGTATGGCTACGGAACAGGGGCTGCGCGGAGAAGATCGGGAATATTTCAGCGACAAGATGCGGGAACTGGAACAGGTCATCGCCAACATGCCGCAATCTTATCAGACCGACGGGCAAGGCGATAATGCCCCGGTCACTTTGCATTATTTCCGCGGCAATGCCGACTGGTACATCATCGAGAAAGACAGCGATCCCGACAAGGAAGGGCAGATCCAGGCGTTCGGACTGGCGGACCTGGGCATGGGTGAACCGGAGTTGGGCTACATCAACATTCGGGAACTGATCCAGGCCGGCGTGGAAATGGATTACCACTTCGCGCCGCGCACTTTGCGGGAACTGAAACTCGAAAAATATCCCGAGTTGGTACGGGACAGCACATCAGAAATTGCTCCTGCACCCACGATGGAACCTGTACCGGCGAATCAGTGGCAAGCGATCCAATACCAGCATGATGACGATCACCTTTATGTGGATGAAACACGACCACCATTTGACGGAAAACCCGTATTGATTGATACCCCAGACGGTATAGCGGAAGCCGTCTGGAAACCCGCCAGCACGAAGTACACCGCAGAAGGCGCGGAAACAAACGGTTTCTACTGGTCACATGCAACCGGTGATCTCGAACTGGATGAGGTCCGTGCCTGGCATCCTTTACCGGATGCAAAATCCGTCCGTCCTGTACATGATCTGGATGGCTTGGCCTCTTATCGTGGAAAAAATCCAATATTGATTCAAACCAAAAAACAAGGGTGGGTGGAAGCATGGTTTGATGATGAATATCAGAATTGGCAGGCACTGGATGCCCATATCATCATGTTGGACCCGGAAGATTTTACGGGATGGACAATTTTGCCAGAAATACCTGCCGGATTACAGCCACAGACGCAGACGCTGTTTTATTCTTACGATCAGGCACCCGGCAAATCCGGTGAAACCGTAGAGCAGATGCTCAAAAACTGGAGCGATTCGGGCATAGCCACCGATGTGGATGATCACGTTATGGCGCGCTATCGGCAGATGCCCGTCAAAACCGCCAGCCTGCGGGTGTTGTACACCCGGAAACCACAGGGACCGCTGCTTTCTGCCGCCGCCTGGGGCACGGTCGAATACAAAAAGCCGGTCATTCTGGCCCAACTCCCCGATCATGCGGTGCTGGTGGCGGAACAGTCCTACCTGGATGCGTACCGGAATGCCTTGAGTCCTGAACAGTATATGCAGGAAAACATACTGATTACGCTGGCGTCGTGGATGACGGCGGGACAGAGGGAGTCCCTGCGCAACATACTGAGTCAGGATGGGCAGGTGGATCTGCCGTACACCTTGAGCCAGTTGAACACGATAGCGAACTGGTTACGCAATCCCACTTCCGGCCCCGGCAATCGTCCCGTTCCGTTGCCCCGAGTAGCCGAAATTCAGGCGGGTGCCGGGTTGAACGTCCTGACCTACCGTAGTCCCGACAGTCTGCGCTGGTGGTTCATCACCGGCTTGGACCCATTTTCCGGCGCGCTGTACGGCCTGCAGATGGTCCGGTCCCGCCCCGATGGCCGGTGGGAGGCGCAAATGGGGCCTGTTTCACGGCAGGAGTTGCTGGATGCGGGTTTCCTGTTGGAACTGATACCAGCGGAGACCTTTGTGGTGGCCGACCGGATGCGCGAAATGGCTCCATACATCAGCGGCGTGGACGCATTGCCCGCCGAGTCACCTAGGACGGCGACGCCAAGCGCCGCGCCCGACCTGAAAGACTTGGAGCAAACCGTGTTCGACTCCGGTATTCCGGCATCGGGCCATACCATTGGCGATTTGCTGGGTAATCTGCGCGAAAACGGCGTGAACCTGGTCGCCCCGTCCGACGTGATTGACCAGTATTTTTACATGGAACGGGGCGAAAGCGTCCGTGTAGTATATGGCAGTCCGGTGGGAAAAAAGGCGGAACCCCCTGCCGGGGGTGCAACCCCTGCCGGGGTGCAACCCCTGACATATCATGATCCGGTCACTCTGGCGGTGGGCCCGGATAACCTGATCCTGGTGGCGGAACGGGCGGAGCTGGATGCGTATCTGGCCCAAAATCCGCAACGGTCAGAAGCTCCGGCATCCCAGGCGTCCACTCTGGACATCCCGGAACGCCTGAAGGCGTTAACGACACCAGAACAGCAATCCGAGTGGCGCGCGTTGGCTGATGACGATGACGAGTCACGGGAACTGTTGCAGGTTCAATTAAACCGGCTGGATCTCGATATAAAAAATCTGCCAACGGTCGATACTGCGGAGCGACTGCGTCTGGATGGTCGCGCCGGATTGGTATTACGTTCGGAGAACCAGGATGAGCAGTGGTTCATAACAGGCCGAAATGCCGATGAAACCGCTTATGGCCTACACATTCACGGGGAACAGGCCACGGTAGGCCGTGTGGACCTGCGCGTGGCGCTGCTGGAAGCCCCAATACTGATTACTGATCACGAAGCGGGGCCCATCCGTGCCGATCTCCGGGATGCGGTCATCCTGATCGAAAGCGTGAAATACGAAGATGATCCGCGCGCGATTTTCTGGCGCGGCGGACAGAGTGGCACTTTGCCCCTGGTGCAGCGCATCGAGGACATCCTCGATTATGAGCGGAACACGCTGGAAAACGAAAATGTGCGTGTCAATACCACTGCGATGGAGTATCTGCATCTGCCGCCGGTGCGCACCCTCCAATGGGTGACGACCACGGAAGATGCCGCGCGGGAATACGGTGATCCGCAGATGGTCATATTCACCGATCCGGTGATTCTGGCGCGAGACGATCATGGCGGAGTCCTGGTGGCCGAGCGCGGAAATCTTGACGCGGCAATGAACCGTGGTGCGATCTCACCAGAGATGGAAGGCCAGCAAGAACATTCCCTGATCCCCGCTACCGTGGCGCGTTTCATGGGCGATGCGCAAAAAGAATTGCTGACCACCTTGCTCAACGGTACCGACCAGAATACCACGGTCATGCTATCGCCGGATGACATTCGCACGCAACTGCAACGGCTAAATCGCTGGGCGAATATGTCATCCACCATGACGATGGAAGATGCGCAGGCGAACGAACTGGATGCTACCGGGCAAATGGCCTTGCGCAATATGCGGAATGGCGACCTGATGTTCGTCAGTGCGCTCTCTGAAAATGGCGCATCCGGGTATGGCCTGGTTTTGCATCCCGAAACGCATCAGGGCGAAATCAGAACGCTGGATTTCTCGGAAATGGGTACGGATACATGGACGGTGGTTTTGGCGCATAAGCCGGAATCCTTGCGTGTGACGCTGGACGTTCATGGATATTCACAAGAAGCAGTCACGATAGAGCGCATGACGCCCAACGCCATTCCCGTATCCACGCCAGAAAGAGGCCGTACCGGAAAAGCCGGACTGTCCGAACTGGCCCAGGAAGGCCCGACCTACCAGAGTGCCGTAGAGACGATTGAAAGTGCCGGTGGGTGGGATGCGGTGGCTGACAGTCCCGCGCTCCAGAAATCCCTGCAGGACCAGCTCGATCACCTGATCCAAATGCGGGCGGAACAGGTATCCCAGGTTTTGCAGGAAGGCGGTTGGAAGTGGTCGGGTGCGGCCTTTTCTCGGCCCGATGCGGAAAACGGCAGGGGGTTGCACCCCGGCATGGGGTCGCACCCCGGCATGGGGTTCAAGATTTTCCCGAATGGCCGTTCTTCGGGTGGAAACATGGTGCATTGGGGGTACCGGATCACACGGCGCGATGGGGATACGCCGATGGCCATCGATATAGACGATGACATGACGCTGGACGCTCAAGGATTGGTGGCGTCCATGCTGGATCAAATGGAAAATCCGCAAGTAACAGTCACCGCCGCGCAACCGACACCAGAGGCCGAACACCCCGAAACCACACTGGCATTTTCAGAAGAGGTGCAAAAAAACCTGGATGCCTTGCGTCCTTTTGTTTCCGAGCGCCAATTCAACGCCATTCAATCGGTACTTGCCGGGGAATCCGGACTGGAAGCAGCGGAATCCGAAGCGCAACGGCTGGCGCAAAAGGCACAATGGATCAGCCAAAAAGCTCTGACCTATCCAGGCGGTCGTATCGCAAATGGTGGACATTTGGCACCCGACGATGCCGCCGTACAGGGAGTGGCGGCGACCTGCGTGCTGGCGTATCAGAATGAAAGCGGCACCCGCAAAACCTATCTGACCGGCATGGATGATCTGGGTAATCTTTACGGCATTCGTATCCGTACCAGGGCGATTGCTGGTCCTGTGAGCCTGGCGAATATCCTGAATCAGGGAGACATGCTGAATCTCACCATGCAGCCCACACCCGTAGCGGAGCTTCTGAAAGAATCTGGGTACCTTCCTGAAGGCGTGTCCACTGAACCGGCAGTGACTGCCATTCATGAACCTTATCGGGCCGCTATCGCCCGCACCCTTCCCGCAGAACAGGTGCAGTTTGTTTTGAATCTGGCCGTAGCCGCCATGCCGGACGACTGGACGGGTAGTGCGCGTAAAATCCAGATAGTGGAACGCGCCCTGCGGACCATTCCCGACGAAACCCTGCGGTTGGCGACACTGGAGAATCTGAAAACCGCAGCCGATGCTGTGGAACAGAATCGTCATGCGGAAGCGGTGCGCGCAGGGCTGGCCGATGATCCAGTACCGGAAGTGTCTCCAATACAGGCGGATGTCGCTGTCACGACCGTCGAAAAACCCAACGCATTAAAGACGTGGCTGGTGGGCATCACCGGCAAGCCCGGTGCCGGCAAGGATACCGTGGCGGACCTGCTGATCGCGCAAAGCGGTAATGCGATCAAGGTCGGCTTTGGTGACATCCTGTACCAGGAAGTATCCGATGCCTATGGCATCCCTGTGGAATGGCTGGAAAACCGGAAAATGAAGGACAGCCCGCAAAGCGCGCTGAGCCGGTCCATGTGCCAAAACCAGGACATGCAGGAAGTCCTGAAACACAAGGATTACACTGCCCCGTTATCGCCTCGCTATGTCCTGCAACAATGGGGTGATTTTCGGCGTGCGCAAAATCCGGATTACCTGATCCATCATGTGCGCGAGCAGGTGCAAATGGCGCTGGACAGCGGATCGTCGGTTGCCGTTTCCGGGATACGCACGATGCCGGAATTAGCCATGATTCAGGCCATGGGCGGCGTCACCTTGCGCGTGCGCAACCCAGAGGTCGAACAGGCATTAGCGCGTGCGCAAGCCTTGGGTTCGACAGAAGCCCGTCACCCTCTGGAAAATACCCTGGATGATGTGCCGATGGATCTGGAAATCGTCAACGATGGCACCCTGGAGGATCTGCAGGCGAAAATCCCCGAACTGTACGCGCAAATCCAGGGACCATCGCCGGCAACGCCGGAAGCCACTTTGCAGGAATCCATCATAACCGCCCTGCAAGGTGTTCCAGGTTTGACCATTGAACCATCACCCCATGCCACGGAAGTTCTGGTGCGGGATTCTCGCAGCGGCAATGATTACTCGATCACTCAACGAAAAGATGATTTTAGTATTCGCGTGGGCAACGTCGAAAAGGAAAATCACGAAGACCATCCCATCACGCTAGATGCTGATATGAATTTTGAAAGAGGCGTTTACGAAGACCATTTTGCCACATTGGATGACGCGATGGATTTTGTACGCCATGAGATTTTCACGGCACAGGAAGCGAACATAGACGAATCCAGCCCCTATTATCAGGCGCTTCTGAACACGTTGCCCGGCATGCCAGAAGCGGAACGTAAAAAGATGTTTCTGGCCGTGACCGGCGTCATGCCGGATGACTGGACGGGCACCTTGATGAAACGCCGCGTCGTATCGCGGGTCGCCAATGCTTATGCTGCGTATTTTCCCGCATCCGTGACGATAGATCGAGTCATGGAAAGACTGGTGGTGGCATCCACGCGGATCAACAGTTTGGATCTGCCGGACGGTCCTCTGTCACCTGCGGCAGAACTGCCGGGTGCAAGCCTGCCGGCTGCAAGACCATTCGGCACCCTGGACCCCATTGCCAGTGTCATGCTGAAGAAGATCGAAGACTCCCCATACAGCCTGGCCTATCTGTTGGGCGATGATCGCGCGCGGGATGCGGGTGATCCGCCTTACGAAGAAGACGCCGAGTGGCAGGCCGCGCGGGTCCAGTTTGCGGATGAAATCGACGCCGTGCTCAATGCCCGAATCCAGCAGAATGTGGATGCCCTGGGCGAGCGCGGATGGATGCAGCCGAGACTCCACGGCGATTTGACCCGAGGCGGCGCGATGATTCATCTGGAACCCGTATTGAATGCCGATGGCGATAATATGCAGGGATTGGTGTACCAGGTATCGCTCACTGTGGATACGGAGGGACGCGAAACGCGCTCCGTGCGGGATTATCTGCGCGGTTCGAGCACGCAATTTGCGAATGAACTGCACGGCATTGCGGAACAGATCAAGCAAAATTTCAATCAACGTGAGCAAAACGGATCGCAAAGAACGCTGGATGATTATGTGGTCGCCCACATCCGGGAACACGCACCGATAGTGGCGCAACAGGCCAAAGTCAACGCAATCCAACATTTCATGCAGGGTAATGTGTTGAGCGCCATTAGCAATGCCATTCTGGATGCCATAGAAGATAAATCCCTGCCGCAATCCATGCGGGATGCCGCCAAAGCCGTATTGCAGGGACGGGAAGGCATGACCGATTACCGGGCCAAAATCGGGCAGAGAATCTTTGACGCTGAAAATGCCGTGCCTGCGGTGCTGGAAGGTGAATTACTGCCCGCCGAAGAACGGAAATCTGAGCATCTTCAAAACGCGGAGAACCTTGTTGGCAGAATAGCGCAACGTGAACAGCGGGAACGTCAGATAGCCCTCAATCAAGAGGTCTGGAGCGTTGCAGAGATACCATTGGGCCGGCCAGTGCCGATAGATGCCTGGCTGCCGATGACCGATGCGCAGTTGGGCTTCCACTATCGCACGGAAAATGGTGTGTGTGAGTTGGTATTCGGCACGTCCAGAGGCGACGAGGTGATCCTGTCATTGGGTCAGGACCGTGTACAGTTGTTTGATCCTCTAGGCAATCTGAAAAACCCGGTCATGCAGCGCGTAATCCTGCCGCTACTGGCCGATCAACTGCCCGAGTGGGAAACCGCCTTGCGGGACGCCGGAGTGCCGTTACGAGAGATTGCCCTGCCCACAGATGTGGATATTGCCGAACGACTGGCGATATGGAAGCAAATCGCCGGCAATGCGCCAACATCTGTTCCGGTCACGCTTCCAGAGGCAGCACTTCCCGAGAAAACGCCAGACCCGCAACACCCCGTGATCACACTGGATGGCGTCGGGAATACCGCTGCGGGTGCCATGACCGGATTTTCTGAGGACGGCAAGCAACTCTGGCTGATGCAAAAAGATGGCGCGGTCGTTGCCGTGGAACACGCCGATATCGACGACTGGCGGCTTCTGGGCCTGTTCAACCGGAAAGGACTGGATGCCCGCGATGGCGATGAGGCGCGGGCCATTCAGTCCATGCTGGAAACGCACGCGGAAATCTCCCTGAAAATCGAGATCAACGATGGACTAGCGAGAGGCCCGGTACCCGTACTGAACGTTCAGGAGAATGGAAAATACCTGAATCGGGTATTTATGGACCGCCTGCATGACCTCCATGAGGACTGGAAAGCGGTGGATGCGACATTCGCCGGGTTGACGGAACATTACGCCGGCAACGACTTGGTGACGATCAGCAAAAACGAGCGACAGCCCACGGTATCCGCTAACAACGCCGAGTTGCGCGTGCGTTATGACCAACCTGACGATCCCACGGTATTCGTATCGATTTCCATAAAGTTTGCAGGCCGAAAAGATGAGATAACCGTAACCCTCAGGAACAATACCGGCGATCCATCGTATTTGTGGACAGATCGCAAAAGCATAGAAAACAGAAACGATCTGCCGGGACTGATTGCCCAGGCCGAAAGTTTGCGCGATGAAGCCGTGTGGCAACGGGATGCGCTCCAGAAACAGGAACCGTTGGCGCAAGCCTATCTGGACAGTTATGCCCAGGCGGCGGAGCACATTCAGTCGGCAATGGATGGTGTGGACAAGAGCCTGGTTACGGATGAATCCAGTGCAAGAGACGTATACCGCGCAATAGACAAAGCGGTTCGTGAGGGGCAGGGCATCATTGAAACCGCCGCCGACGCGCTGCGCAAGGTGTCAGAAAATGGTCAAATTTCCATGCGCGTCAATGATCGTCTGGGCCGCTACGCACCCGCACAGCAACACCGCGAGGTATTGATGGCTGTACGCGCGCTGGAAACCGAATTGATGGAGCTTGCTAAAAATCACTTGATGCAGAAGGGCCGTGACTTTCTGGCCGCAGCGGATGAAAGCACGCCTATCGAGGAGATCGCCGTCGCCATCTTCAACAAGCACGGTCATAACCCGACGAGAACGCCAGACATCGTGAAATATGTACAGGATCGTGATCTGAGACGGATTCAAAGTACCATCGGTCACAACAGCATGAATGCTGCCAGTCAGGAAATCTTTGAGCGGATGACCGGCGTCCAGTTGGGGAAAACGCAAAAAGTACGGGTGCGACAGATCGACGCCTGGGCCGCCGTCAGCCCGGAAATGCGCGAACGCATGGACGCCGAGGAAAAAAACCAGCGCGAAGAACGGCAAAACACCAAAGAATTGCAATCCGCCTGGGAATCATTCGCGGGGATACGGATGCAGCGCGGTGGAACCGGGCAGGACTATGTGCTGGCGATGATCGGGGAAGGTCACACTCAGGTATCCAGCTACAAAAAAGGCGCGTCGGTACAGTATGGGCTGCTGAACCCGGAGACGCACGAAGTCCGGTATATGACCAGAAGTCCGCAGTTCACCCGTTTCTGCAAGGCCGTTTTGAAGATGAACGTGGATGGCATGGTCATGGATGCCCTGCGGAAAGCGGAGTTGATGAACATAGAGCAACCCACGATTCCAGAACACACACCCGAACCCGTAACCGGGCAGGACGAGGAAATAGAACGTCTGTTCAGTGGGGAACATGCAAATTCTGCGGCAACGGCGGAAAGCGAAAATGCCGCGGCAACGGTACTGCCCGATCCTGTGACGGCAACAGACAATCCCCTGCCGGGCGCAGCCTTGCAGGCGGCAGACCTGCCGGGAGCATCCCTGCCGGCTGCAAGCCTGCCGGACCAAACCCCTTCGGACCTGCTCCCTGATCCAGAGGAAGAGGATATTGCCGATGACGATGGCGAGGACGAGGACGATAAGGAAGACCCCGATTTTGCGCCCGTCAAAGCATCGGAAAAGCCCGAACTGCCCGGCTGGAAAGTGGTCAAGCCGGATATGCTCTCGCCCTTGTGGGACATGCAGATACCGTTTACATGGCCTAATGAGCACGGGGTGTTTTTATCGGCCTATCATGCGAAATGGTCCTATGGAAAAGGATATTTTGAGAATGTCGGCATCAGCATTACCCGCGATCCGCAGGGACACTACCGTTTTTCCACCGATGGGGCCGGAAGCGGATATCTGCCCAGCGTGAACTCCCGCGCATTTGCCACATTCCTGGAAGCCCATACCGCCGCCCGCGAGGAACTGGCGGAAGAATTACGCCGCCGCTATGGGGAATCGACAGCCGAGCGCGGATTCGTCAGGGCCGCGCCCAAATTGCTGGAAGGCGTGACGCAACGCGCCGACGGCGATCATCACATCCTCGTAAAAGCCGATGATCTTCTGCGGGAACCGCCTTATCAGGAAGCCTTCGGCGAGATCATGGAACGGCTGGAAGGGAACCAGCGATTGATTCTTGCCTGGGAGCATCGCAATGACCGGAATACCAATCCGTGGATGGTCACGCTCCACCATGACGCCGAAGAACAGGCGATGGTGGCGGAGCTGCGCCCTTACGGACAGTGGGATTTCACCCAACCGCCGGAGTTTGCCCAGGTGGTCGACTCCAGTGATATGGATGCGTGGGCGAACTTTCTCCGGCAAGTCGCCGATCGTTTCCCGGAAAAGGACCGCGACGCCCTGTTTTACGCGCCCTATGGACTGCATCAGGAACCCGTCTGGCACCTTCTGGAACCGCTACCCGCCCAACAGGTTCCCGATCAGCCTCCCGCCCCGCGCTGGCCGGAAGATATGGACCACGATGATCTGCCCGTGGAAACCCCCGGTAGTCTGAAAAACTTCGACCGTTTTGTCGGCTTGCGCTTCGGAGACGAAAATCAATCCGTCGCCTTGCTTATCGGTCGGGACAAGCGGGGCTATGTGCCCGCCATCGGTTTTCGGAGCAAAGGCGTATCCGGTCCCTCGGTACCGAACGCGCGCGACACCCATTATCCCAGCTTTGCCGAAGCCTACGCCCAGGGCCGCAAGATGCTCGGCAAGCATCTGAAGGAACATGAGCGGCTGGACTGGACCACCGATGCCGACCGCGCCGCGAAGGACTGGCTCAACAAAAAGCCGGGGGCCGCTGACCCGATCACCTTTGGGTATGACGCCGCCCGGATGGAAACGGTATGGGACCGGCAGGATCGGCTTCAGGGAGTGGAAGCGCTACAGATCAGTCACAAAAAAGCGTCCTTTATGACCGGCGCGGATGAGCTGGACAGTTATCATCTCGAAGCGGTCATTGCCGGGGAAAACCGCACCCGGTACCTGTCCACGGTGCATAGTCTGGATCGTGCCCTGCTGCTGGTGAACAGCACCTTTGCCCTGATGCAGGATTTGGCTGGTCCTGCCCAGAAACAGGACACGATTCTTGAAACATCGGAACCTCTGCAACGGGCAGAAACCATAGTCAGTCATCTCAAGGAAGCATTCGGAGATTTACTGACCACCGCGCCAGAAGGCAAAGGCCCCTTGCAGGGTGCTAATCCCTTGCTACAGCAGGTTGAACAACTCGCTGCGGACATTCAGCGCAAAGAGGCAGTGCAGGCCGCCAGTCCGTCACCTACGCTAGGCGAAATCATGGCGCATAAATTGAGCGACATGGTTGCCGCGAAACGGCTGGAGGAAATGTTCGGTAGCGATAAAGCCCTGGGCGTCATTTTCGTTGATGAAAATGGCGAAGAAATTCCCAACACCGTGGATGCCGACGGGCAGAGCGTATTTCCCGATGGGACCAGCGTCACCAATTGCACCAACTATGCCGAACAAATCAAAAAAGCTTTGCCCGGTTACGATGTGCAGATCGTGGGTTTCGAGAATGAAAAAAATCCCGATTGCGCGGTGGTACGGGAAGAATGGCACCCGGGCGGGCATGACTTCGCCATCGTCGATCATCGCTGGCTGGTGGACCCCTGGGCGCGACTGGTGGCTTCCGTGCGCGATCAAATCGTCTATGATCTGCGAGATGCCGGTGATGCGCAGAAGGTTGCAGACACCTACGGCGACCCGTTGAAGTGGGTATTGTCGGGGACAGCCTCCATCGGCCATGAATCCAGCCTGGATATTTGGGACCGTACCGGGCTGGAAGGCGTAAACGAGGCGATAGAAGCCGGCGAACGCAAGGCGGCGGGCATCACCATTACGGAAGCCGCCATTATCCCCACCCGCGCGGGTGTGATAGCGGTACCCACGGACCCGAACCTGCCGATTTATCACGCGGGTGAGACGTCCACAGCAAACACTGCCGAGACGTGGCTGTCCGAAATCCCCGAAGCCTACCGGGAATCGGTGCGCTTGGTACTGGAGCCGTTCATGGCGTTGCCGGCAAAGGTAAAAGACGCCACGTTGACTGCCGCCCGTGCAGACCACCGGATGCTGAATGCCGAACTGGAAGGCCCGGAAGAGTGGCGCAACGGGCAAATTTTGCTCCATGCCAAGATCGAGGACGCCACGCGCATGGTGGTTGAGCGCGAATGGTCGCTGTCCTGGTCCCGTGAAGCTATAAACAATGGACAGCTTTACGCCATATTCACGCAGCTTCGGGATCACGGACTGTTGGACATCTTGCGCGCTGTGGATCGGGTAACTGCCGATCATGGTCATGTGATCGTTTCCGTCATTCTGGGCCGAAACGAGATCGCGGAGATCATGGCCTGCCAGGGCCTGCAGCCCCTACGCCTACTGCTGACCGTGGAACCGGACGGTATGCCGGGAGAAACGCTGGATCGGCTGACCGGTCATCTGGTAGACCGCCTACGCGGTTGGCGGATGGATTTTCCGAATACACCGGTGGTAGTCGATGTACTGACCATGCAGGGCTTCCCGGAACCGATCATGGATCAGTTGCGCGCGGTGGCCGAATCGGTTCGGCGAGTCGATACCACCGACCCCGAGGCGGCGGTGCGACGGGCGGATCTGACCGCGCAAATCGGCGCGCCTTGCGATTGGGTCGCACCCATCCTGGGCCACAACTTCCGGTCGCAGCAAAAGCGCGATCTGGTCAAGCCGCTGCTGGTCTATCAGCCCGACCTCCTGGAGGTTCGACTGGAAAAGCTGCTGCCGGACGTGTTGGCCGCGCTTCATCAACGCAACGAAACCAATCACCGGCAAATGGACCTGCGGGGACTCACACCCCTTGCCGGGGTACAGCCCCTTGCCGGGGTGCAGCCCCTGTCCGGAACGCTGGACGCCATTGCACCGCAAGCCCCGGATGCCCAGGCGCAACCGCAGCAGGTGGAAGCATCCGCGCAACCGGAAGATCAGCCGCGAATCCAGGCCAGCCTTCTGGAAGAATCGCCCGCAGAATCGACGGGTACAGAACCCGTGTCGAACGTAGGACTGCCGTCTGCAGGACTGCCGCCTGCGGGACATTCGCTGTCGGCAGGACAGCCGTCGGCAGGATATTCGCCGTCCGCAGGACAAGATGCGGACTGGCAACGATTGAAGGATTTGCGCGTAACGCTTCCGGAGATCATGGATGCGTCCTTGGATCAGCGACCGCTTCTGGATCGTCTGGTAAAGCGGGGCATTCCCCTGAGTCTTTTCCAGGAACCGTCCTCGGTGAACTGTGTTGCGGCGGTACTGGAATCCGGCGAGCTTGCGGGTGTCGGAGCGCAGGCATGGGCCGTCCGTCGCAGCGATCTGGTGGCCCAGGACGCCGAACTGCGGGAACTGCGTTTTTACAACGGCGACCCGGAACAGCGGCATGTGTTTCTGCTGGTGGGAAACCGCTTCCTGTTCGATCCGTGGATGGCGATGAGCAAGCCGGGGGAGACTTATGCGCTGGACATACAGAATCCGGCGGACCGGGACATTCTGATCGACCGCTACTTGTCTCCCGCATTCTGGATCAGCCCACATCCGGCGACGGTGCTCTCCCCGGCATGGCAGGAACTGGAACGGTGGAATCCGGATCTGCAGGCGTTCACGGATGCCAGCGATGACGAAGCGGAAATCCCGGTGGGATTACGCGAAACGATACAGGCTCCGGCGGAAACGATCTTACCCTTGCCTGAGACGTTGACGGCATTGCCGGAAACGATGGCGACGAAACCGGAGAAAACCCCGGAAGCTCCGATACCGACGCGGACCCCTGCGGATTCCAACCCGGAAACTCCGGCTGCCGGCAGCCTGTCCGCCACCGATGACCCTGCCGTGGGCGACCACGCCGGGAGCAATCCATTGCCGTCCGCAGGACCCGGGAGCAGCACTGCGGCACCAAGGGAGCAGGAGGTCATCATGGACTGGAAATCGCTATCGCAAACACCGGAGATACTCCCGGAACTCGCGGCGTACCTGCAAGGTCTGGCGGAACACCCTGAACGTCTGCCGAAAACGGGCCGGTTCTGGGCGCAATCGGTTCCGCAGGAGGTTTTGCGGGAAATGCTGGTCAGCCTGTCCGCCGAGTGGGACCGGGATTACTGGAAGATGACCGTGGATTTTCTGGTGAACAGCCTGAACAGTGATCCGTTGGCGAGTAGGGCGGATCTGCAACAGCACGGCCCCGCCAAAAATGCCATTACCGGCTTGGCGTTCCTGCTCATGCACTTGGCCGTATCCGAATCGCATTGGTCTGGTCTGGACCCCACTGTGCTGGATAAAAACGCTTTCCTCAAATCACTGGAAAGCTTGTCACGAACTCAGGAAACGCCACAAGCGGCGGCATCCACGCCCGCGCAAGTCCGGGGAGAAATCGGACCGGATGATCGCATCGTCGAGATCCGGGTGATCCCGCTGGACGCTGCGGAGCAGGACTGGAAAGTTCAAGACGGTCAGGAACCTGCACGCTGGAAGCTGGTGGCGATTTTGCAGGATGGATGGGAAATCCCCAAGGTACTGAAAGCCGGAGTGACCTACGCACAGGCATTGCAGGCCGCGCGAGACCGGACGGAAAAATGGGGCGCGCAACTGGTCGATGTGTATGCGGATGCCCGCGCCGGAATCGTACAGAACAAAACTGCCGATGATCTGCGCCTGGAAAGGGGCGAATTCACCGATACCCCTGCGGGGAACACTCCTGCGGGGAGCCATCCCCCGGTGAAAGTCGCCCCTGCATGGACTAGCAGTCCTGCGGACGGCAGCCCCCATGCCGGAGACATCCCTGCCGGGGTGCAAGCACCGGCCGGATGGAACACCCCTGCGGGGAGCACCCCCACCGTCAATAGCCCTGCTCCTGGCACGAGTTGGCCGGCCAGCGTGCCGCCGTCCGGTTGGCCTAGTCCCAAAACTGCCGCTACCCCGTCGGGTACAAGCCCTTCACCGGATACAGCCTTGCAGGCCGCAGGGTCGCCAGACGCAGGACAAATGCCGGAAGCAAGCCTGCCGGCCGCAAGCTCGTCGCCCGCATGGCCTTTGCCGTCCGCAGGGCAGTTGCCGTCGGCAGGACAAACGCCGTCCGCAGGACCAGAACTGCCGTCTGCAAGACCGGGGGAAAAACCCGGTTTCGATATTCCCCAATCCATCTGGAAACAGGAGGTTACACATCCCATGAACGCGGAAGAACAGCGGGTGATGGAACAGGTCAATGCTTATCTCAAAGACCCGACGAACATTGATGAAGCGACCAAGCGGCAATGGATCAGTCAGGCCATCGTCGTGCGCGACAAGACGCTGGAAATGATGCAGCCCTATTTCCGCCGCGATCCGGTACTGGCGGCACAATGGCAACAAAGTGACCCGTTGCTGGACATGGTGCGCAAGACCATGACGGTCAACCGGGAAAACATCCAGGAGATTCTGCAAAGTCCCGGCAACGGTGCCCGGCGCATGCTGTTGCAACATCTGCCCACGGAGCCGACCATCGACATGATACGCGGTTGGGTCCTGGAAAACGCCATGGCGCAAATGGTGATGCAGACCATGAACATGGACCCGTTTCGCTCGATGATGCAGGTCATCGGCAATCGCGCCTTTAATTTCCCGCATCACGCCCTGGTAGACCTGAGTCCGCCTCTGGTGCTTTTCGGTCCGGATCGCAGTGCGCGGATCATTCTGATGAGGACGCCGCGCAGCATTCCGCATGTGGACGGCAAGGACGCCATCGCACAGATGCACGCCTGCAAATCCTGGGTGGACAGCATCCTGCAGGAGGAATTCAAGAACGAACATCTGTCGATCCGTATGCACATCGCCTATTTCGACGCAGCGCGGCAAAACGTGTTGATCCGCGATGTGACGGAAATTCCGGGGCAGGCGGATGCCGCGCGCAAGCAGGCTGAGACGGTGGCCGGCATGGTGGAAAACAAACAGATTCCCCAGGAATTGCCGCGCATCGTGAGCAAGGTCGATCTCACGCCGGAGATCACGCGGGATGTGCAGGAGATTGCCCGCCTGGAAGCCATGAAGCAGACGCTGGAGACGCAGATCCAGAAAATGGAACAGGACCTGCAATCCCGGATGGGGGGCGATCCCGAAGGCTGGCCGAAGATTCCGCAGGAAATCAGCATGGGTTCCATCCGCACTGAGTGGTCCTCGCGCATTCTGGAGGACAAGGCGCTGAATACCCTATCTACGCTGGGCATTCCCCGTTCCCAGGTGGAAAAGCCGGAATACGACCTGGACGGCATGTTGCGCGCGCTGAACGCCGCAGGCATTGCCCCCGGACAGTTCATCACGGGCCACCAGATGGATACGGAGCGCCTGAACGCGGTGATGCAGGCGTATGGCGTCCCGCGTTCGGCATACCAGCCTGCGCGTCCGGTGGTAACGCCCAGCGAAAAACATCCCGCGTACCAGCAGGCGGCACAGACGCTTCAGGCGAAACTGCAGAACAGTTCCGTACCCACGGAGGAATTTACCCCATCATGAGCATTTTTCATTATAGCGATGTCACCGGCCCATCCCGAGAACTGCTGGACGATGCCTTTGCCGCGACCTTTTATCGACTGGTAGCCCGTTTCCCGCACCTGACTACGTTTCGCTTTTTCGAGGATGGCCGGGACCGCGCCTTTGAGGAATATGTACGTCCTGAATCCCTGATCGCGCTCACGTCACTGGATATGGCCCTACGGCTGATGCGTCGCATCAATCCCAAACGCGTCCGCATGGATCAATGGTTGACCTGGGAAAAAGACCGCGTTCTGGATGTACGCATGGATATTCCGGTTTTCTGGCTGGTTCCACCGCTGGAATTGGGTTTTTATCTCACATCGCCTGTGGAATTGTGGAAACCGGAACCACAAAAACGTTTTTCAGCCAAGGAGGAAACCTGGAATGTCATTACGCAGTCGCGCACGCTTTTTTCTGCCTAAAAATCCGTTCGTCGGTCTTTCCCTGACCTCGGCATGGGTACGCAAAATTCAGGAAACCCGCATCGAGGCGAGACGGGTACCCATTCGCAGCCTGTCGCCGGAGGACCGGGAAAGGCGCTTGCGTTACTGGAGACGCACGGAGCGCCAGAATATGGTGATCGGTCTGATCGTTTTCGGCTTTCTGATCGCGGATATGCTCGTTTTTCACGATGTGCTGGCGACGATCGGTACCGTAGGCGCTGTCATTTTCGTAAGCGCGCACTGGTACTATGCCCATCGCATGGTGCAGTTGCTCTCGGAAAACACGCCTGCCGGCCGCAGGCCTGTCGGCGGCAATCCTGCGGGCTGCAAGCCTGCCGGCTGCAAGCCATTACCGGCGAAGGACACGGTGACCTCATGATTCCCGTGTCGCTGTGCGAAAACGCCGCTGCGATCTGGTTTCACGAGCCGGTCCTCGTTTTGCAGGCCATCGCCAAAGTGGAAGGCGGCTGGAAAGGCGCGCGGGTAGCGGATGCGAATGGCACGGCGGATCACGGCCTGATGCAGATCAACAGCGTCTGGCGAAATCGCCTGCACCGCATGGGCTGGCACATGCACACGGTACAGTGGCACAACTGCGCGTCGGTGTTCACGGGCGCATGGATTCTTCGCCAGGAACTGGATGCGTCTCACCATTTCTGGCTGGGGGTCGCGTGGTATCAGTCGCGGAATCCGGTATATGGTTTGCCGTTTGCGAAAAAAGTCTATCGTGCCGCGTGGCATATTCACTATGGAGCGCAACATGTCCGCCAGTAACGAAGGGTCACAGAGCCATAGTGGCAGCAGCGAAGATTTCATGCTGGCCATCGCCCTCATTTTGGGGGGACTGGCCGCACTGTTCTTTTTCGGCAAGGACATCATCCTCGCCTACTGGAAAGTCATGCGGCTACTGGACTTCTGGATATTGGGAAAAGTCAGTCCGTCTTTCAGCCATAATTACAATAATTTTATCCTATGGAAGTTTCTGTTGCATCACCCCATTGCGAAAACGTCCTGGAATGCTGCTGCGATCATCAATTCACAAATGAATCGCGACCTGTCCATCGGACCGTTCCGTCCGTGGCCGATTTTCTGGTCCCTGTTGCCGGCGGCGCTGGCAATTCCCCTGTGGAATCGTGGCAAAAACCTGAAAAAAACCTTTGCACGGCCCTGGGATCTGGCGTTGTACATGGGCAAGCAATATCCGTGGATGCTTCCAGTGATCCGCCAGCGTTCGTCTGCACTCAAAAACCAGTTCAAGATTCCGAAAAAGCGGAATCTTTCGGCGCTGCTCGCGGGGCTGGTGCAGCGCGGGAAATCCAGTGACTGGCCCTTGCATCCACTGACCATTCTGTTGAATGCCGGAGCCTTTGCGAAGGGCGAAGACGGCGAATGGACCATACAGGACGCGCCGGTAGAACAGTGGGCCAAAAAACAGACGGGAGCGATGGCGGGGCGTTCCGGATTTTCAACGCCGGAACGCAACGCCCTGTTTCACGCCTTCGTCAGTAAGGATTGCGTCGATATTCTAAAGACCTACGCGGCGGGTGGCGACAAGACCATTCAGAAGCAATCCGCACTGGACACGAAAGATGTGGAGCGGTTTCAGGCGTACCGGAAAAATCATGCTTACGAGGTCTGCATTCTGTTGTCGGCGTTACGGGACGCCCGTAAAAAAACCATCGTCCCGCCCAACTGGTTTGTCTGGTTGAAATACCGGGACCGGGCCTTGTGGTACGCCCTGCATGGCCTGGGCCTGCCGCGTCCGCACCCGGAAGGATTGCCGGGTCTGGTGCAATGGCATTGCGAACTGCGCCAAAACGGTCCGGTGGCGGTGATTCAGGCGCAGTTCGTGAAAAGCGGATTGTGGGATGCGCTGGAAGAAATCCAGTGGAAAAAATCGAAGGAGTGGCAGGATTATGTCCGTAAATAGCAACGAATTATTGCATGGGCAGGTATTCCGGGATGACGACCAGTTTCATTTCGAGCGCAAATTCGCCTTTCTGTTTCGGGGTGGTCCGCAGGTTTTTTGGTTTTTTGCCGCTCCATCGATCCTGTTCACCCTGATTTTACCCAATGTGCTGCCCGCCTTTTTCGGGAATCTGGCGGGTTGTGCCGATTTGCTGGCGTTGCCGATGGCCCTGCTGATTCTGCCCTCCTACGGTCATCGTTGGATATGGCCGGTGGCCAAGCCCATCGTGGAAGGAGGCGTGGACTACAACAACCGGAAACCGGGGATGGGCGGCGGCTATGAAAAAGCCGGAGGCATCGCTTGGATGGGTACCGTCCGTGGGGGCAAGCAATGGGGGCAACCGGTCTTTCTGACCAACGCCATGCTGCGCGCCCATCTGTTCCTGCTGGGTACGACCGGCGCGGGCAAGACGCAGACCATGTTGGGTTTCCTCTGGTCCTTTCTCGTCATGGGATCGGGCTTCACGCTGGTCGACGGCAAGGGCGACATCACCACCTGGCACATGATCTGCGCGATGGCTTGGCTGGCCGGGCGCGAGGACGATCTGCTGCTGGTGAATTACACCACGGGCGACGTCACCTTATGGGACAAACCCATCGAGCGCCAAAGCATTACCATCAACCTGATGGCCTCGGGCAGTCTCAATACGGTATCGGGCCTGATCAAAAGCCTGTTGGGAGAAGCGCCCAAGGGCGACAACAAGATCTGGCACGACCGCACGGTGAGCTTCATTGAGGCCGTGCTCACGCCTTTGGTGTACCTGCGCGATCACCACAATTTCCAGTTGTCGACGCAAACCCTGCGCGAATACATCTACCTGCCCGCCATCAAGGATTTGCGTCACAAAAAACTGAAAATCGATGGACGGGAGCGCACCTTTCCCGACATTCCCGACCGGGCCATCGATCCGATCCGCACCTATCTGAACAACCTGCCGGGATACAAGGACACGCCGCCGCCTGATTATGCCAACGATCCGAAAAACATCGAGGCGGTACAGCAAATGCCCCAGGTGCCAGGGTCCGAAGAGGAAAACAAGCAACATGGATTCGTGACCATGCAACTGATCCGCTCTCTGAACTCCATGTCGGATTCCTACGGTCACATTTTTGGAACCAAATATTCCGAACTGGATTGGGATGACGTGGCGATCAACCGACGCATCGTCATGACCATTTTGCCATCGCTGGAGAAACCGCCGTCCGATCTGGAAATTCTGGGCAAGATCATCGTGGCCGGCAACAAGATGATGCTGGCCCGGCTGCTCGGAAACCAGATCAGCAAGGGGGTGGATGAGTCGGTTGATTCGCGCATTACCGACGCCGACCACCCCTATTGTCTGGACTACGACGAAAAGGCGTCCTACATGGTGGAAGGTGAAGAGGACATTCTGGCGCAAGGGCGCTCGCTTGGGGTATCGGTATTGATAGGGTCGCAGGATTTTCCTCGTTTAACCGAAAAATCCAAGGCGGGTGCCGCTGCGATTGCTTCCTGTACGGGATTCAAGGGTTTCATGAAGCTGCAGGATGAAGAATCCATCCAGTTTGCCGTGAAAACCATTGGCAAGGCGTGGTTGCGCCGCACTCAGTATTATAAAATATCTCCCGGAATGATGCCTAGCCGTTACGCGGACAAGAGTGATCTCGTGGAGCGCACGGAGCGGGTCCAGGCCGAGGAGATTCCGGCGCAGAAATCCGGGCAGATGTATCTGGCGTATGAAGGAAAATATCTGAACATCGCATCGGCCTACTTTCCCTGGCCGAAACTACCGGAGTGGCGGATCTCCCACGGCGCGGTACTGCATATCGAGCAGATTTACGGGGACCAGAAAGTGGCGGAAGCGGTACCGTCACCTTTGGATTCCGTCACGCGGGAACCGTACCCCGGCACCCCGCCCTCGGTGCCAGCGGACAAGGTGCTTCTGCCCGATCCGCAGGATCGTCCCTCGGTTATGGCCATGGACCAGAAAAGCATACAGGAACTGACCGTGAACATTGCCCGACTGTTTCAGGAGGCCATGAAACCGGAAACGCCGGTGGATCATACCGGTGGAAATGTTGAGGAAGAAAATCTGGAATGGAGCAATGGAGACTGATATGGAACGGCCAACGCAAGTAGAATCTGAATCGATCATCAAGGATGAAAGCCGGGGGAATCCTGACTCTGGTATTATCAAGGATGCGCGGTATAAAAAGTTGCTGGCCCAGGGTCGAGCGCTGGAAGTGAAGGTATTGGTGGGTTTCGTGGATGATTCCAGATTGCGGCGGGTTTGCACGAAAAAACCGGATTGACCTAGGAGGTCCAGAAAACCCTGCAAGTGGATAAAAAGTTCGGGAGGAAACGCTAAAAGATGCAAAATCCACTGAAAATATTGCTGATTACCAACCGGCAGGAAACCGTCAACAGGGTTCGCCGGACGGTGGCAGCCAATCCTTCGTCACCCGTCTGGTGGACGTTGGCATTCTCCGTCATTATTGCGTTCTCATCATTGGAATTAGCGCACCTAATCCATCCAAAAGCACATATGGTGTATCGTTGGTGGAGCTACCTTGTGGTATCCATTATGGTGTTGGTGGTGCAAATCCTGGTCATGCTGTTTACGAATGTCCTGGCCAGTTGGGCCATCAACCGGCAGCAACGCAAATCCTGGGGTGTTTCATTGCCGGATGAATCGCGCATCTTAGGGTTTCGCCCAGGAATCTGGGTAGGTATGGCCACTTCCTATGCGGTTTGCACCGGCATGGTGATACTAGAGGTCTCTGCCGCATTGCTGCTGACTGCATGGCACAAACAGATTATGAGCACCATGAGCACGGTCATCAGTGTCATGTCTCTGCTCTATTTTTCTTATGCGATCTCGTATTTCTACGGGATTCCAAAACGGCTTTTTGTATTCCGGTACGTGGTTCTGCCGGTAGTGCTGATTTCGATAGTCGGTATCATCGCGGCCATTATGATGGGACAGTACAGGAATTACGAAAACCAGAAAGCGCGGCATAACGTCCATTCGTCTGTCGTGGCCCCTGCTGGAATAGTCACGCCGTCGCACTCTCTTGCATCGATTCCGAAAACGCGACAAACGGCGCTGGACGATTACGCGGTCATGCTGCGCAATCTGATACAAGCCAATGCAGACACGCCTAAATTCGTCAGGATGATAGGCCATGCCGGAGGAACCGCCGTGGTTTCCTTTCGTCTGACGCCATCAGGGCATCTACTTTCCTCGCAGGTTGCCAGGAGCAGCGGTGTTGTTGCCGTCAATCGCGCTGCTTTGAAGGTCGCGAAGGACATCCGGTTTCCACCATTTACCAAAGATATGCCAAGGCATCCTCTAATGTTTGAGGTGTCAATCCATCTTTCATCGCACCCTGCAACCACTGCGCCTGCTGCCAGATTGCAAAATGCGATACATCCAGCACGCACAACGGGTCAAACGCTATTGGCGACGCCATCACGCTTCGGTAATTCTTCGTTGTTGTCGAGCAGGATACGAAAAGATGACGCACATTGTACGTCTGGGCTTCCGCTGGCGGCCCCCTGGTTACCGAGCGGTACGGTTTCCGCCACGGTAGCCGATTTCGTATCCAGATCGCAGGCATTACGGTATGTCATGGAAAACCAGCAAAATCTGCACGGAATGATGGAATCACGGTATCTTTCCAATCAGCGGGTGCTCGTTCGCCAATACGGATTCCCAACCAGCGATACCGAATTGGCCTTGGTGCCGGTCGGCATGCAGGTATTCATCGGGGAGTCTGTTCAGGTCGTATCGTTCCATGCGTCTCATCGCCTGCCCTGTACTTACGTACCCAACCTGATCGTTCATCCGACCGTGGCAGGATCATTGTCTGAACGGCCATAGATCACTGCCGACCACAAGACTCATGAAGGGCCGTTCCAGTCATTCTTTGTCGGTTTTGGCGCATTTTTCTCGAATTGATCATCCGTCTTTCCATTATGCTTCTGTAGCCACGGATTATTTTGATATGGATTTGTAGATGAACTTTGGTTTTGATTAAGGTCGCCCACATCCTGTTTTTGCTGCGGCCTCTGACGATGAAATTGTTCGATCTGTTGCATGGTGTTGGCGTAGGACTCTCGCTTGTCAGCAAGTTCAGCCTGGATTCTAGGCCATCGTTCTTCCAGAAACAGTATCGGGTATAATGTCGTTTCCCGTGGTATGGGGATAGCCGTCATAGGATCATGACCGAAGTACCATGCCTTCTTGCCGAATTCCGAAAAAGCCAAGTCCACTATGCGCTCGACTATGTTTAGCCCTTTTCTGGAATTCTGGACCAACTGATCTTTAGTATATGCTTTTACAATCGAGAACGAGAGTTCCAGTCGGCGCATGGCCGTTTCATCTTTTCGTCCTAGATAGAAGGCATTGCTAATCCGGCTTTCCATGACATGCAATGGGTGCATGACGTAGAAGGAAAACCCAAGTTTCGACAAGACTTCACTTCTAAACTTAAGTATATCTCGAACCGATGGACCGATAATATTGCTCAGAAAATCCACACGCATGGCATCAAGACCGATACCACGGTCTATCATCACAACAGCAGTATTGGGAGATCCCATACCAGAATCAAGATCTGCCACCTGAATTTTTGCGTTCCACGCTTTGGCACATCGCAACGCTTCGGTAGTGCCACCCAACAGGTCGATATCTCCAGAAACAAAATCCTCACGATTACCAAAATACTGGTCTGCCCAAAAGTTTAGGGCTTGACCACCAACCAAAGTGATGTCCGAAAGTTTTCCGCCACGATCCTGCATTGCGCGAGACAGAATCAGAATGGTGTCGTCAATGGAAATCTGGACCTCTGGCGCGTTCATCGTATGATTACACCACCTTCCAGATCATCATCGTCATCAAGACCCATCAGGTCTTGTGTGGTATTTATTTCCGTCCACTCCCGAACATTTTTGAAAGCCGCATTGCGATCATGCACTTCCTTAGCGCTGATCCGGCCTTCGAGAATGGCCTGCATGTCGGCCTTGCGCGCTCGGCGCTTGGCTTCCATGAGTTCCGACAGATCACCGACGATGATTTCAAAGGTCATGACCGTGCTCCTGCTCCATCTTTCCCTCACGGGGTTATACTTACAAAATCAAAAACAAGTATAACTCCGTCGTGGTATGAATCAGTACAATGGCAGGTGACCTCGATCAGGACGGCCCGTTGCCCCAGGTGTTGCGCGGGGGCTGCTGCCCCCCTGCAGGGGGTTGCACCCCGGCATGGGGTCCCGCCGCCTTTTTAGCCGATTCCGCCGGTTTTGGCGCGGGGACGCTCTGCACCCAGGGATTCCCCTGTTCCTGGGGCGTGACGGGGTTTCCCCACACGGGGCCGTTTCCGTTCGCCACCTTTTTCTCCGGAGCCACCGGCGACCATGGGTCTGCCGACTGCAAGTCCAGGCTGGCCGCCTGCGGGATCAGGGACTGCATTGCCTGCAGGTTGCCCTGGCGCAGCAGATAGAGTTCATCCATGCCGCTCAGCACGCGGGCGAAGCTGTTGCGCAGCCAGTCGCCATAAGTGCCCAGGCTGTTTCCGTCCTTGTCGAACACGTTTTCCCGCAGGGTCGAGCCGAAATGCACCCGCCGCTTTTCCGGGAAAAACGGAAACACGTCGCTGTTCAGGGCTTCCTGAAAAGCCACCGCCACGGGTTCCGGTTCCGTGCTGTCCCGGCCCTGCGCCATGTGCCCGAATATCGCGTTCAATAGACGCACCACCAGAATGCGATAGAACTGATCCATGAACCGGCGTTCCTGCGTCGCTTCCGTGATCCGCATGGCGGTGTCCATGAGTTTCAGCAGCTTTTCCTCGCGGTCCGGCCAGGAAACCGGCATGGGATTGTGTACGCGGGCGCGCAGATACTGCCGGTTTTCCGCGCATTGCAGAATCCAGGCCTTGGGGTTACACATCTGTGTGGAAACCTGCAACAACTGCACCTCGTTTTTCAGGTACTCGGCCAGCACCGAGTCATCCGCAATCGAGCGCCCGACTTTTGCGATGTGCGCGATCAGCTTCTGGTATTCCTGTTCGCCATCGGGGAGTTCCCGCAGATCCGCAAACAACTCCCGCAATTCGTCATCCAGGCCGCCGGGATTGTCCTCCGCCGTCGTTGTCAGATAAGGCAGCTTCATCAGTAGAGTATGCGCGGCGGTCTGATAGTGGAAGCCTTTTTCCAGGATGTCGATCTGGTTTTGCTTGAGCGCACGTGAGTTATCCGCGTGCGTGATCTGCTCGCCGCGCAGGTTGAACCGCTCGACCAGATTGTTGTAGTCAGCCACCAGATCATTAAACTTGTTCAGCAGGTTCTGGTACTGATTGGCCTGATTCTGGATGATCCGATCGTTCTGATTGGATTGCATCTTGCCCAACGTCCGGGCGAGGAATTCTTCATTGTCACGATCCATTTGCGCCTGCACCCGAGCAGCGGATTTACCGGCATTGTATCCTGTCTGGTAGTCACTCATGGCACTCTCCTCGCGGGCCTCTTTGCGCTGATACGTACACTCATTTTTGATCCCCGTCAACTTTTCCGGGTGCAAAAACCTTTGCGGCACCAAGGGTTCAGAGGCTTTTTGAGTGAGGAAAAACCATGTATGCGTCGCCTTTCGATGCCGAACGCTTTCCCGAAGCGCCGGCCATCTCCGAACCGGTCCATCTTTCCGCAGAAGCTGCAATGGTACTGCAACAATTGCGGAGCACACGCCCGAATCCGCTAGACTGGAATGCCGCCACGCCCATAGAAAAGTCCACGGCCCTGGCGCGGGCGATCTTCGATCATGAAGCCGCGCGTCTCACCCTGGACCTGCCCGACGACCGCATGGACCTGCCGGTGGCCTTGCACATGGATGATCCGCGCCTGCTGCAACTGCTGGACACGGCGCGTCAAATTCAGCAACGCGATCCGGCGGCATGGCCGATGCTCATGGACATGGCACTGGAAGCCGTCCAGGCCGAGACGGCGGACGTGATGGGACTGGATGAAAACGGTCTGGATGCGCGGGATCTGGATAACCAGAACATGCCCCTGTACGAGACCATCCACGAAGACATGCTGGATCACCGGCTGGAGACCCGCTATCAGGGCATCCTGAATCCGGGCACCCTGGCAGCACCCCTGACCACTCCGTGGATGCCGCCGCTGCCCGGAACCGTTCATGGCGTCTTGCCGGTTCGCCCAACCCCCATGCCGGAGGCGGCCATGCAGTCGACAGTCCCCATGCCGGGGGCAACCCTGCCGGGGGCAACCCTGCCGGGAGCATCTCTGCCGGAATCGCGGGTCACGTCCCAGGAACGTCCGGCGAATCCCGAACAACCTCAATCGCAATCGCAACGACAAAGGAGTGCCGTCATGCCGGATTACCAGATACGGGAAGTCATCGATCCCGAAACGCAAGCCGTCACCTATCGCGCCATGATGATCGGCATTCCGGAAAATCAGGGCACCTTGTCGCGCATCTGGGCGTCCGCCGCCCAAAATGAGGAGCTGCCCGTGGGGGAGTTCGCCAGTCGGGCGGCCGCGCAGGAGCATGTAAACTGGTTGCAAAGCGAGGAAATGAACGGTTTGCGGGAGCAAATCCGTCAGGCACAACCGTTGACCATCGCCGGGGTGTCTTACGATCCGGTACTGAACGATGACGGCGGCCTGACGCACTATATTGTAAGCGATAGTTTACAACGCACTGACATGCCGTTGATCGCTCCCTGGGAGTTGCAGCAATACCTGTATACCGGAAATCTCAGTCCGGAAATGGCCACGCAACAATGGCAAAACGTTGCAAACTCCGGTTACGAGTTCACCGCGACGGAACGGGCGTCCCTGCAACGCTTCGCCCGGGAAGCCGATGCCGATCCGCGGTTTCAACGGTATCACGCGCAAGAAGGTGACTATCTTGTCTATCTGGGCGGATCGCGCGCGAATGCCCGGAATTTTTCTCTGGCGGACTTGCCAGCTTCGATGCAAACTTTTGTGCAGGGAAACCGTTTCGCGCCCGATCCCGTCATCGCATCCAACGTGCAGGGCGTCCTGCCGGTTCGTCCTTCCCCCTCGCAGGGAGCGAACCCCTTGCAGCCAGCATCCCCCATGCCGGAAACTTTGAGCGCATCGCCGGAATTCCCGGCTTATACCGAACAACCACAACCCCAAGCTGCAGAAAGGAGTGCCGCTATGCCGGATTACCAGATACGGGAAATAACCGATCCTGCAACGCAGCAAGTGTCGTACCAGACGGAACTGAACCATGTATCTCAAAATTTTCCTGCCGGATCGCGGATATGGGGCATGGATGCCGAAAACGACACATTACCATTAGGCACCTTTGATTCGATGGAAGCAGCGCAGGCTCAACTCGACGCACTGCAGAACATGGAACCGCTCCGCAAAGCCCTGCGGAATCTCGAACCGGTCACCATCGCCGGCGTGCCTTACGATCCGGTCAGTGAGGACAATGGCAGCATCTCGCGTTTTTTGGCGCGCGATGGCATGGACAGAACGGACCTGCCCTGGATTTCCCCCTGGGAATTGCAGCAATACGCCCATACCGGAAAACTGACACCGGAACTGGCGGTACAGCAACTGCAAAGCGCGGAGCTTTCCGGATACGACTTTACGCCTTTCGAGACCCGCGCCCTGCAAGAGTTCGCGCGGGATGCGTATGTCGATCCACAGTTTACCGCGTACCGAAAACAGGAAGGGGAATACCATGCTGCGCGCGGCGATACACGTCCCTCTGAGCGAGATTTTTCGCTGGATGAGTTGCCGCGCGTTATACGGGACTATGTGTGGGCGCATCGTTTTGATCTGCACCAGGCAGTTACGACACAACGCCCGGAGAACAGGGAACAAAAACAGGAAAGCGGTTTGCGCGAAGCCCCCTCCGCCGGGGTGCAGTCCATTGCCGGGGTGCAACCCCCTGACGCCGCACGGACTACGGAAACGGGCCTGCGCCTGCAGGACCTCTATCTACCGGACGCAAATCGCAAGCCCATGCGGATCGACACGGCTTTCCGGGAGTCGGATTTCATCCGGGCCTTTTACAACACGTCGGATGCGCTGAACTTCATGAACTGGGTCGATGCGCAAAAAGAACAGCGGGCGGCGCTGGATCGCGGGGAACCGCTGACGCTAGGCCAGTTGCGCTATGTGCCGGCCGGAATTCCCGGCGAGTATCGGGCCACCGACGCCGAAACCGGGCAGCCCATTGACCGGCAGATCATCGACCAGTCCACGCTCCACGATCTGCTGCACGATGGCGTGGTGCGGGATGATCTGGCGGATCAATGGCGGTCGTGCCCCGATTTGCTGACGCCGATCCTGCAGACCATCGTGACTCACCGGCAAAAAGGCATGTATGACTACGCATCGGTGGCCGACGAGATCAGCCGGTATGTGCCCGCCGGGATCACGGCCTCTCCGCAGACGACGCCCGTGCAACCCGTGTCGCCCATCCCGCAAAATCCGCCCGAGTCACCCGTCCAGGCATCCGCGCAACCGACACCCGCCGCCGGAAACTTTGCTCCTTCGGCTGCCGAACAGCAGGCACAGGAACCCGCCGCGAATCCCCAGGACATGGACTACAAGGATGAAGCCACGACACGCGCGGCTGCGGATAAACAGAATGTGGTAGGGGAAAACGATGCCACCCCGGTCAAGCAGGAGAAAACGCAGGAAGCGCAAAAGGATAGTCGGGAAGGGCAGCAAAAAGATCGGACATCGCAGCAGGAAGATCAGGCGAAGAACGACGGCAAGAGCCAGAAGGGGCAGGGGCAGGGGCAATCCTCGGATAAACCCCAACAGGATGCGCCGAAGGCCGGCGGCGGTTTCAGCCTGTTCAGCCGGGTGCATCAGCATCATCACTATACCGAGGAAAAACCGGCCGCACCCGTTGCGCCGGAGGCATTTTCTTCGGGTACAAGCCCTTCGCAGGGCGCAGCCCCTTCGCAGGCTGCAAGCCCTTCGCCGGGTGCAACCCCGCCGGGTGCAACCCCGCCGCAGGTATCCAAACGGGACACGATGGGAGTAATGGACATGCTGAATCAGGCTCCGGTCAGTCCCGAGGAAATCAACGTGATGAACAACCGGGTGAAAAAGGAGGGGCTGACGCCGGAGATCCAGAAGGGGATCGAGAATCTCAGCGCGCGGGGACAGAGGGATGTGAAGGAAGGAAAGCTCACGCCCGAGCAGATCCAGAAAAACACCCATGCCATGAACCAGTTGGCCGACACGGTAAATCGTCAGCCGGATTCCCCGCAAAAGGATTCGGTCATGGAGCACATCCGGAAGCTGGTGGAGATGCTGGTGGAAGCCATCAAGCGGATTTTCAGCAGGGGCCGCGCTTCCGCCGGCCCGTCCATGTAAGGGAGATTTTGGATATGAGTCAATGGCCGCAGATATGCACGCAATGGTGGAAAACGCATCAGGCCCAGGCGGGTGAAGACATGCAGGATATGGGTCTCATCCTGTACGGGGACATCCTGAATTCCCGGCTGGATGCGCTGCTGGACCTGATCATGCAGGAGATACCCATGCCGCCCGCCATCCTGGAAGGCATGGGTCCTGTCGAACCGGACCCGGCCACCATGCGAAAAATCCAGGCGCTTCAGGAGTCGGTGGAATGGCACCGCCTGCTGGTTCGCTTGCCGTTGTCCATCAGTCTGCCCCTGATTTCCCTGGCGATGCCCAATCGGTGGGATGTGAAAAGGCAATTGCAGGAGGACGAGAACCGGGCCATCAACTGGCTGATCTCCAATCAGATGATGCTGGCGATGTATTTCCGCAAGCCACCATCCGCCAGTCTGCCGGGGATGGGATTCTGAAGAAAGCGAGAAGGTAATGACATCTACGCAAGGTTTTTTGGCAACTGTGGTGCAGCACGCTTATGAGTGGCGATACTATCTTGTAATTACAGAGTTTTTGCTGGTTGTTGCAGCGGATATTCCGTATGTTGGGGGTAATCGTAGCCCAAATAGTTTGCTCAATATCTTGCCAAAACAAATTAAATGGATGATCCAATTATTTATCCTGCTAAGTGTTCCAATAGCAGCCTGTTTCGCTTTAATGGCGCCGCCCGTTTTTTCTTTATTGTTGCAGGTTATTTTAGTGGTCTTTTTCTTGTTCATGGTGATCTTTTAGGTGAGTGCGATGTTTTTGTTTTTCACCATTTCTTTGAAATGGCATTTTGACGTATCGAAAATTACATACGAATGTTTTGGTCCTCCATACAATACCGTTGCATGATGAAAACCGTCATACAGTCCATTCTCAATCTGTGGCATTTTTTTACAAAAATTTTTTAAGTGGGTGTATGAATCAGATTTCTTTATAATATATAAGACCGCTGGGTGTTGCAATATTCCTAAATCATTCATGGTAGAGTTTTGAACGAAAGATAAAAGTGAGTACAAAAATAATACTGTTAATGGTACTAAATATTGCAAAAATGGAGAAATTCTAAGTATGGTTTTGGCCTTTGCTTGGGTCAAAATAAAATTAATGATAAGGAGAAAGAAGAATGAGGCACTTCCAAAAATGCGATTATCAAATATTTTGTAAAATAAAAAGCCAATTAAAGCAGCGAAAAACACTGTAAATATAACGAAGCCACTGACGTTTTTTATTCCTAATACTCCGCGCAAATAGATAACGGGAAAAATAATATAAAAAGACAGAATGAGTATCGTGGCGCTTGTGACAACAAATACTTCAACGGAAATGAGTGTATAGTTATACAGGTTGATAACGTTTAATCCATACTTGTGAAAAAATAACATTACCATCGCTTGTCCAGCAATAAGAGAAAGCATGGAAAATCTTTTGAGGTGTTTCCATATGATATCCAGAATTGCATCTTGTTCTTGTAATACGCTGAAAAGTGTTTCCTGCTTAAATGATAGCAATGTTGGAGCATGAAATGTTTTTGGTCTGGGTTTTTGTTTCCAAAACTTCTTAAGCCATTCCATCATGACAACAATACTCTCAGGGCAGACACCTCTTATGATTAGATTACTGCAAAGCGCGCGTTGGCAAAAGTCCACGTGCAAGCGCCTGAATCAACCGAGTCTCCCTTATACTCAATGATCCATCGGCTCCAGAGCCTCTTGCGATGCCTACGGCACCATATGGGTAGGCTCTCATCGTAGGTTGGTGTGAGCAACTGTAATCGCGAGATGGGTTGATGGAGAGCCAGACATGAATCGACGAAAGATGAGGTGGATGCCCGGAATGGCCCAGGTCCTGATGGTCGGTACAATCGGTATGGGTTAGGCCTGAGTGATGCAGAGCGGGGGTAGCACCACAAGCCGGGGGGGGGGGGCGACCGCGACGGCTACCAGTAATCTCCCTGGCTCAGACGATGGTGGCACCAAGCGTTTGCGGTTCTAAAAATCTGCGGCACCAAGGGAGGGAAGGATTCTTGAAGGGGGTTACGAGATGAAAAAGCAGTATGGCATCATCGGCGCGTTGCTGGTCATGGGATGGCTTGGGACGGGCGCAGCCTGGGCGGGGGGAACGGGGGGTACGACGGCGGGGACAACAGGTACGGCGGTTACCGGCTGCACCAGTTCCTGCCCATCCACCTGCGCGGCGCAAAATTATTTCGGCAATCTGGCGCAGGAAAGTTTGGCCCTGGGGCAACCGCCGAATCCACAAACCAGCTTTACGCAGGGATGTCTCAGCGGTTTGAGCGGTTTCAATCTCAACACGGATTTCAGTTTCAGCGGTCTCGATAGCATCTTCCAGAACCTCATGAATCAGATCATGAATCAGGCGTGCTCAACGCTGACCAGCACGATGAACAACGAAATCAGCCAGGGCAACAACATCCTGAATTTCGCCTTGAGTCCCGCGCAACTGGAACAGAATGCGCTGAACAGCGTCAGCGGTACGGTACTGAACGCGGAACAGGGCGCGCTGAATACGGCAACCAGTCCGGTTAGCAATTCGGTGGGTAACTATGCTTCGGATGCGGGCACTGTCCAGAACACCGTCAGCAACGCGACGGGCAATGCGCTATCCGGAAATTGGGTCAACAATCTGTACTAGGAGATATTTATGTTTTTCAAAAATGCACGGCTGCGCGCCATCGAATCCGTGATGAAATTCACGGGCGGCGGTATTTTCAAGCGCATCGACGAAAACCGGGAACTGCTGGAACTTTTGCAACGCGAATCGCCTGAATTTCTGCAAAAACATCCTTGGGTGAACCTCTGGATAGAGGCGCAGGACGAATTTTTCACGGAACTGGCGAAGGCTGCACAAATGCAAGCTCCACAAGAGCACGAACCGAGACCGTATGGGGACAACACGCCGGTGGCTGCATGGCGCATGAACCGGAAGCAGGCATGAGCGATTTTTTGCAGGACAACCCGCTGGCAATTCATCACGCATCCAACCCGGAAGGGCGGGATTTCGTGGTCGGGGATTTGCACGGCTGCCGCGCGATGCTGGATACGCTTCTGGCCCACGCGCGTTTTGATCTTGCCAAAGACCGCCTGTTTTCCGTGGGTGATCTGGTGGATCGCGGCCCGGATTCTATGGGATGTCTGGAAATGCTCCAGGAATCATGGTTTTTCCCGGTGCTCGGAAATCACGATGCGATGCTTCTGGCATTCTGGTTACCCAGTGGCGGGGATGTGCGACAGGAGGATTACCGTTATGCGTTCAAAAGTAATCCGGGGACGGATTGGGCTTTTCTTGAACGTGAAGCATCCTCTCGGTATATCCCCCTGCTTATGCAAATGCCCTTCATTCGTATCGTGGGTGAGGATGCGCAACGCTTCCAAATCCTGCATGCAGAGCGACGAGACAACGATACGGCCAAATTTCTCTCGGATGCCGATCTGGATGATCCACGGCCGGAAGTCTGGGACCACCATCATTTTATCCAGGGCTTCGACGATGTTGGCGACTGGCGCGATCATCTGCTTTGGGGACGCAGCTACATCAATGCCCGTCAACCGCTCATGTTCAAACGCTTGGCGAGCATAGATTTCACCGGCCACACCACCGCCGTACACGCAAAAATTCCCGATGCGGTGATACAGATTGGTAACCAGGTGTACCTCGATTCTGGTGCCTTTGCCGCCCGCGAAGAATCACTCGCGGGCTTGACCTTGTGGTGCGTAGGAGAAGATCGCGGCTGGCGTCTGTTGGGAGATGGCCGGATTCTGGACTGCCGGAGACTGACCGGGGGATAACGTCAACGTTTTCGGCACCAAGGGTATAGAGACTTTGACGATCAGGAGAACGATATGCAAAAGCGATTGGCAGTTCTAGCTATCAGTCTGACTCTGGCAGGTATTACGGTGATACTCCCCGTTATGGCTCTTGCTGATCCTGTCGCAAAAGCAGAGAAAGTCTTGTTTACTCCATATTGGGTTGCGATTCTGGTATGGCTTACGGCACCGATTACCACGGCAATACTGGTGCGTTACAGGATCAAACCAAAATTGGCATTGACAACAATTGCCAAACACTCTTCTATCGTGTTGGTTCTGCAAGCTGCATTGGTAGCGATCATCTATTTTGCAACCAGATATAATACCAGCGCATCCAGCGTAACTGCATTTCTGATAGTAACCATTTTCCCATCTGTCGTGCTATGTTATTTTGCGTTTAAGGTAGTCGATGACCTATCAAAAGAATAACTAATGGCCAACCTAGCAAGAAAACCATAGAAATATAACCAAGAAATAAACCGGATTTAGCCGCATTCTGTTTGCGCAACTACGTTTGGTAATTTTTTCGTTTCATCGCAAAACAATCTCGCGTGATGAGGCAGTATGAAGACAATCATATCAACTCGTCCATGAGGGCACCACCGCGTAGTGATCCGCTCTGTCGTCCACCTGGCAATCAAAGTCTCCAGCAGCAAACCTTGCCGGTGCGTGCTCCAATCGCTTGGAAGTCCTTCGAGGCCAAGGGTCTCCGGTCCCGAAAGACTGCGGCACCAGGGGGTATAGGATTCCTGCAATCCTTGCGGCACCAAGGGTACAGAGGCTTTGACGACCAGGAGAAGGACATGGGAGATATGCAAGGTGGACGGGAGTTTACCGACTGCCCAAGAGATGCTTGTCTAACACTTGTTGTTTTTTCCCGATGATAAAGCGTCTGAATATGTTGTGCCGAGCATGCCGTTCTAAGCGAGAACAACTTTCTCTGTTCTGCGGTATAGATTTTCAGAAAAAGATGTTTGCCAAAGAATGCGGCGAGTTGGAAAATATTATCATGGGCCGTGATACCACGTTTCGCTTGCTTTCCGTTGAAGATCGATGCGAAAGAATTGACGATTTGAAACGATTTGTCTTGCCGGAGCTACTTGAGGATCATTTGCTAATGATCGCACCGGTCGATCATGACCGAAACCTCGTGATGTACGCATATACTTCACGCGAAATTGATGCGGAAATTTTGCGAATTACAAGTTGCGGCGTGAGGGTAAAAAGCAGCAAGAACGATACGAAAAGAGTAGATTTATCGTGGGAGACAAAAGACATGCGCTGGCGTAGGCAGCGATTGGTTAATGTGTTTGCAAGAATAGCATTAAAACAGGAATGGACATCTTTTCGTGATGTATCATTCAGCCAAATAAAATCCGAGTTTCTCCAACAAGTCAAAAGGGGTAGATGTCAGGATTATGGGGAAATATTGCAGTTGATTGGACTGGTCCGGCTCCGGTAACACTATTATTTTCATTTTTCCTTCGATTGTTGCTAGCAATGTAAAATCAACTATAATTCTATCTTCTATAAGCAACCATGCGTGAACATGGTAACGCATTGAGCTATCAAAGTTTATCATATTTTTTGATATAGATTTGTAATCGCACCTAAAAAATTCTTTTCCATTATAACAAAAATACCCTATAGCATATTTAACTGGAACATTATAAATCAGAAAATAATGAAATGCTTTTAGCGAAATTTTTAAGCATTGATTTTGAAAAATATCTATATCATTGATTATTTTGTTAGACTTATTCGTTTCTTCGGTAATAATTTTTTTACAAATAGCGTGTGCCAATTTTTCATCAAAGCGCCGAGCTTTAAGTTTTTTATGATCCATGTTTACTCTTAGGAGATTTATTTTTGCAATTTGCTTTTGCAGCCAGCGATTCACAGGTCAACCTCTTCTATCTACATCGTTATGGTATCTAATCCAGTTAAATAAACTCGCGTGATAAAACAGCTTGAGGTCAATCATACCAACTGATCCATTAGGGCACCACCGCGTAGTGATCCGCTCCGTCGTTTCACATGGCTGTCAAAGTTTCCGGCAACAAGCCTTGCCCTATGTGCTCCTGTTGTCTGGAAGTCCTTCGCCGCCAAGGGTTTCCAACCCTGAAAGAGTGCGGCACCAGGGATACAGGATTCCCGCAAACCTTGCGGCACCAAGGGTACAGAGGCTTTGGCGATCAGGAGAAGCACATGAAAGGCATGCAAAAACGGTGGGTGGGTCTGGCGGTCGGTTTGGCGCTGGTGAGCGGTTCGGCATGGGCCATGGAAGCGCCGCCTCCGACGCCATCCCCCATCACCACCGGCACCACGGTAGTGCCGGTAACCGGCTATTGCGCGGGTGGTTACAGCATCGGACAGGTGGCCACCCCGATGGATGTCAGTCTGGCACAAAGCAACATCATCACTTCCGTGGACAGCATCTATTTCAATGACTGGCAGCCGTTATACATGGCCGAGCAATCCAAAGACCGGGCGGCGAACAAGACCTTTATGCAGGCGCTTATGATGCACATGAACGCCATGACCAAGGCGCGACAGGAAGCCCAGCAACGGCTTTTCGAGACGCAAAATTCGCAAATGCCGCCTTCGATGCCCTGCGCCGGCAGCACCTGTACCGGGCAAACAACCCTGTCCCACGCGGTGGCCGGTGGCTCCGGCGTCTTTGGCCTGCAAAACAACGTCAGCGGGTACACGCCGCTCAACACCACCATCGATGAAAATCTGGTGTCCCATGCGGGCGCCCGGCAACCGTTGAAAACCTACGCCGTGCAATGCACGAGTTTCGCCTCGGCCAAGGAAATCTCCGAAGGCGTCTGCCCCGATCCCGTCAGCGCCACCCCCAATCTCGACATTCTGGGCAGCACCCTGCTGGACATGCCGCCCGTGGGTCATGACGAAACCCATCTGACGCTGGACAATCAGGCACTCAATCAGTTGGTCTCCAATCTGGTGCAGGCTCCTCCCGTCGGCAAGCGTCACAAGGCCTATTACAAGACCATCGCGGGACAGGCCGAGGAAGGCAAGATGTTCTCGACCCGGGCACGGATTTCCCTGTCCCGCACAGTGCTTGCGCAAATCGCCGCCATGAACACCCAGAACGCAGGGTTCGGCACGGATTTCGCTAAAGCTCTAAACCCTAAGCTCATCGTCCCGACCCCCCTTGCAGCCAACGCTTCGCTCATGCAGGCACTGGCCTGGGAAGATCAGGCCACCTACGGCAATCGCAAGTGGTATCAGATGATCGCCAAGATGAGCAAGTCCGCCCTCGCCAAAGAGCGCGTCATTCTGCAGGCGCAACAACTGCAGTACCAGTACATCGCGTTTCGTCAGCGCACCAACATCGAGGCGCTGCTGGCGACCCTGCTGGCGGAAAAGACCGACGGGATTCAGAAGCAGGTCAACCGCTCCATCGTGGGCAATGTGGCCAGCGGTCCGGCCAATTGATGGGAGAACTCCAATGGAACACGATTCTTTTCAACCGGAAACGCAGGACTGCCGTCTGCAGGACTGCCGTGCGCAGCACATCCAGGATCATGACGTGGATCTCACCGACGACATGATGGCCGATCAGGCGATGCAGGCTTTGCATCTGCCGCCCGGCCTGGACCTGCTGTTTCAGATGCTGGATGAGATGTCGGACGGGTTCATACCGCCGCCTGCGGAAAAAGTGACCCCGACGCCGTATTATCGCACACCCTCTTTGGGGAGCTAAAAAAAATGCGCACCCGCACCTATTGGGCGTTTCTGCTGCTGTTTTTCATGAGTCAGGCCGCCTGGGCCGGCGGTCTGGGCATCGCGCCCGCCAGTCATGACCTGTTCGGGCAAATGCTGGAACAGATCGTGGGCAATCAGGTGATTCAGACGGTATCCGGCATCACCAAGGCGCAGGTCGATGTGTGGACGGGTTCCATCGTCAGCATCCTGGCCTGGATCAATTCCACGGTGCTTTTTATCGGCGGGGTGCTGGCCAGCTACACCATTTTCGGCTCGATCATCAAGACGGCGCGCTCCGGCGAGGTCATGGGCAACTGGAATGAACACACCATCCCGGTGCGCACCCTGATGGGCGCTGCAGTACTGCTGCCCGTTCCCGGATTCGCGGGATTGTCGGCCATCCAGATCATCGTGATCTGGCTGTTCAGCTTCGTCGGTATCGGGATCGCGGATACCGGCTGGAACGTCATTGTGCCCAATATCGTCAACAATTCCCTGGGCGAACTGGTCGTGCCCCGGCAAAACATCCGGGAACTGGCCGGATCGGTCCTGAAGGCGCAGGTCTGCGAACGGGCCGTCAACACCACGACCACCTATTATCATCTGGGCGATCTCATCAGCCGGAGCGGTCCAACAAACGAAGTGCTGGCGGATGTGGGCAAAACGCTGGTGGATAATCCGGCGGAACTCCTGCCCGGCATGTCCAGTCTCGTCACCGGGTATTATGTGCCTGCTTATGACAGCTACGTATGGGGAACGGCATACGCTTCCGAATTGTCGCAATTCTCGCCGGTCATTCCCGCAGCCGGATTGACCGACGTTTGCGGTCGCCTGTCCTGGGAAAGCAGCCTGAAATATGTCCCCCCGGTGGGCGGTGCGGCGGAAAGCACCGGTTCACAACTGCGCGGAGCCATCTACAAAGCCAACACCCAGGCACTACCCACCCTGCTTTCCTCTACGGGCGGGATAGCCACCATCATCAGCAATGACCAGACCCCATCCTCGGCCACCTGGAACAGCGCCATCAATGCGTATGACACCGCGCTGACCACGGCGGCGGGCGCCCAGGCGCAACAGGTATTCGCCGCGGGCATCCAGAGATATGCCAAGTCCGCGCAAAAATACGGGTTCGCCACCGCCGGGGAATGGTTCTGGAAGATCAACCAGTGGAATCAGGCCGCCGAGGAAGCCCTGAATCAGTCCACGTCCGGAAATTTCGTGGGGCCATCCTGGGGACAGTTTGCCGGAGCGTTGTTCAATTCGCATTATCGGTCGGAAATGAAACGGGTGGACGATTTCGTGAACAGCGCGCACTCGACCGGACTGGACGCCAGCGGTCAACCCAACCCCACGGAAGGCGGATCGGGAACGCTGGGCGCACTGTTCAGCAAGGCCGGCGTGGATACGGTGGAAGGCATCGTGCAAGCGCCCGGCGGACAGAATCCCCTCGAACACGTACAGGCCATCGGCACGGCAATGGAAGTCTTCGCCGGCGCGATCTTTGCGCTGGCACTGGTGGCCATTGGTGTCGGTGCGGGCGTCGATCATTCCGCCCTGGGATGGGTCGGTGGGGCGGCGGGTGGAAAGGTGGGCGTCGTATTAGGTAGTCTTGCCATGCACCTGGCCATGTGGATTTTCGGCATTGGCTATCTGCTCTCGTTTTTCGTCCCGCTGATTCCCTATCTGCTCTGGACTCTGACGCTGCTGACCACGGCGATCCTTTTTGTGGAACTGGTGGCCGCCGCGCCGATCTGGGGCGTCATGCACATGCACCCGGAAGGTCATGAGTTTTTCGGGTACGGTTCCACCGGCTATCTGCTGAGCCTGAGCATCGTGTTCCGTCCCTTGCTGATGCTGGTCGGTTTTCTCGCGGGAACCGGCCTGACCTATGCCTTCGCCTGGATTCTGAACGCGACCCTGGGTAATGCCGTGCTGTCAGCCATGACCAACAGCGGCGGCGGTTTTTTGGGACCGATGGATTTCCTGGGCATGGCCATCCTGTACACGGCCTTTCTGATCATCGCCACCTGGAAGTGCTACGAGCTGATCTACATCATCCCCGACAAGGTGATGCGCTGGGCCAGTGCCCAAGGCGCGCAGACCGATGACGCCAATTTGAAAAGCAAGGTAGAAGAACATGGAGGCGCACAACAAATGCATGTTCCCAAAGGCGCGCACATCGTACATTCTGCTGCCAATGGAACCATCAAACCACCCACGCCATCCATCAACCCACCCACGCCGCAGGGGTAGTGAGCGATGCGCTATCGGCACATCCCTTTCCCGTTCCCGCCCTCACCGCCGATTCGGGGGTGGGGGGATATTCACGCGATGTTCGGCAACACCTTTCATCTGCTGGATGGTCGGGTCGTTCATCGGGGAGAAGCCTTGCCCAAGGATGCGGGGCCGGTTTTGCCCGGAGTATTGCGCCGGAGTCCGGCCTTTTGCGGCGATCTGATCCCGGTATCCGCGCACGGCAGCAGTCTGTACAACCTGCTCACGGACCAGGACTGGTCGGCTATCCGCAAACCGCGCATCGAGGCCGTCAATCAGGTCTGCCAAGCCTGTGGCCGACATCAGCGACGCTATTTGCAGGCGCATGAGTTATGGGAATATCACCTGCCGGAATACGGCAATCAGGGTATTCAGCGCCTGGGCGAGATCGCCATTCTCTGCAAGGACTGTCACGCCATGTTTCATCTGGCGCTGGCCGATCTGCAGGGGCACGGCGATGAAACCATGCAACGCCTCATGGCATTGCACCGATGGGATACCGCGACGGCGGAACAGTTTTTGGGCATTCTGCATGAGCGCCGGGATCGCCATAACACCTTTGCGTGGTCGTTGGATCTCGGCATCGTGGATCTGGATGTGCTGCACATCCAGCCCAAATGGCAACTCCATCCCGAGCTGCCGGGTGTATTGCAACGACCGAGCGAGCATTGGGGATGCTCCCGGCAGGGAGGAATGCAGTACACGGCGATTCTGGGCAAGCCCTGGGTACTGAGCGGTGTAGAGTATCCAATGATCGCCTCGCCGGTGGCGGAATCGGCGCGTTGCGCGGCCTAGTGTTTGGGTAATTATTTTCCCAGGACCGAAAACGCCAGTTCCGTGTACTGCGGCACCAGTGGTGTAGGCACATACAACCACGGAGATCACCATGCAGCTTACCGAAGAACAGACCCGCATCCTGGATTTCGTTCGCAGCGCAGGCGGCGGCAAGCCGGTTCGTCACGTCCTGCTGCACGCCTACGCCGGAGCGGGCAAGTCGTTCATCCTGAGCGAGATTGCCCGACTGCTTCCGGGTCCGGGGCTGTATCTGGCCTTCAACCATGCGATTGTTCAGGATATTCGCCAGAAACTCCCGCCGTATTTCAAGGCCATGACCACCCATCAGCTCGCTCTGGAGGGCTTGCCCAGGGATGTTGCCAAACGGGTGCGCGCCAGTCTGGATCAGGATCGTGGACGGGTGGCCCTGCCGCAGATTCTGGACAAGGTGGAAGGCTTGCGCTCCATAAAAAAGGATGGTCTGGCGATTGCCGGAATCGCCATGCGCACCATGAGCAATTTCTGTGGGGCTGGCGATGTGCGGATGGGACCGCAGCATGTTCCGGCGATTCCCAAACGCTGGAAAAGCGAGGACATCGTGCAATACGCCGATCACATCTGGAACGCCATGCTGGATTTCCGTATTCCCGTCACCCACGATTTCTACTTCAAGGCGTGGACGCTCATGGGTCAGTCCCTGCCGTATTTTCACCGGCTGGTTGATGAGGCCCAGGACACCAACCCCGCCCTGCTGGGTTCCCTGTTCCACCAACCCCAAGGCGTTACCTGGTGGGCGGGTGATCCGTACCAGAGCATCTATTCCTGGCGCGGGGCGATGGACGCCCTGAGTCATGTCGGCAAACAGGACCAGACCCATTCGGATTATCTGACCCGCAGTTTCCGTTTCGGGGATGCGCCGGCAGACCTCGCCAGCCGCCTGCTGTCCGTCCTGGGAGAAGATCGTCCGGTACAGGGCACCGGCCATACGGAAATCAGCGCCGCACCGATGGAATCCCGGAATCCACGGCCCTTTCTCCAGGGGGTCGCACCCGGCAAGGGGTTGGCACCCGGCAGGGCTGCACCCGGCAGGGGCTTTTCCACCTTAGCCTGGGTGTCCTTCAGCAACGTCACTTTGCTGGATGTAGCATTGCAGTGCATCGAGCAGGGCTTGAGCTTCCACATCGTAGGCCAGGGCCGCGATGAAAAGTCCCTGATCTATGCGGCGATGAAACTGAAATCCGGCAAGCCCGATCCCAAAGGTCCACTGTCCGCGTACCGCCAATGGTCGGAACTGGAAGAAGAAGCGGCCAGCGTACCGGATGGCGATGCGGCGAAACTGTTGAAACTCTATCGGCACCCGGGATTCGGAGCGATTCTCGACGCTCTGAACCGGGGAGAAAACCGGGAATCCGACGCCCAGGTGGTCCTCACCACGGCGCACCGGGCCAAAGGCCGGGAATGGGATTGCGTGGTCATCGACTCCGACCTGGACGCCAATTTGGCCCCGACCCCCGCGCAGATTCGCAAAAAACGCCGCTTCTTTCTGGAAGGCAATGATCTGCGTTTCGACAACCGCGAGGACATCCATCTGCGCTATGTGGCTTTTACCAGAGGACGGAAGCATCTGCATGTGGGCTGCCTGAATCTGTATCACTGGTGGGCAAAGGCTTTTTGAACCGTTTTTTTGACCGCCCACGGCAAGCCGCGCTGTTTATAGAGCTACGGCACCAAGGGATTGCTGCAAATCTCCTCCGCTTTTTGCGGAATTCGCCCGGACACGCTCCGGGTTTTTTTTGCGACCTGCAAGACCCGCCGTCTGCAAGACATGCTGTCTGCAAGACCCCTGCAAGCCCTACGGCACCAGCACCTGAGAGACTTTTTTCAGGAGCGTCATCATGTCCGCCATCGTCGTCGATCTTCAAGATCATCGGTTGCGTACCGTTTCTCGATCCACAAAACCATCGGGTGCGGAAGCCGATTTCACGCCCGGCCAGAGACAAGCCTATCACGGCATTCTTGACGGCATTCGCCGCAAAAATGCTCCAGGCGCGTTACTGCAAGGCTATGCAGGATGCGGGAAAACCTATCTGGCCGCGCGCATTATCCGGAAATTGCAGGAAGATGGCTATCGGGTGGCCGTCACCGCGCCGACCCACAAGGCCGTACAGGTTCTGACGCGGGCGCTCACTGCGGATAATGAAATACCGGAGATCATGACGGTTCACGCCCTGCTGGGGTTGCGACTGGTCCGCTTTCCCGATGGAACGCAAAGTTTTCAACCATCGTCCCGTAGCAAACTCCATGATTTCGACGTCATCATCGTGGATGAATGTTCGATGATCGATTTCCGGTTTTTCCATCTACTCCAGGAAGGCCATGCGTTTTTGTTGTTTTTGGGCGATCCCGCGCAGTTGCCGCCCGTGGGTGGTAATCAGTCGTCGCCGGTTTTCGGAAGTCGTACCCTGTTACGGTTCGTGCTCGACGAAGTGGTCCGGCAGGCCAAGGATTCACCCATCCTGAGTCTGGCGCAGGACATTCGTCAAAACAGCGTCCCGTTTCCGATCCGGGAACTGCATCGCCATGCCGATGGAGGATCGTTGCAGGTTTTCACCAGATCGGCATTTCATCACGCCTGGGAAGATTTCAACACGCGCATTCTGGCATGGAGAAACCAGTCGGTGAATCAGTATAACGAGATTCTTCACGGCGCGCTGTTTCCGGCAGACCGGATTCCGTACACGGCGGGAGAACGGATCGTGTTGCAGGAATCCACCAAAGCGAGCAGAAACGGTCAACTCCTGTTGCTCCCCAACGGGGGAGAAGGCGTTTTGGAATCCGTGCAGGACGCAGTTCACCCCGATTGGCCGCACATTCCGGCCTGGAAGATGAGCGTCATCATGGAATCCGCCATCGCCTATGATGTCCAGGAAGAACCGTATGCCTATACTGGAGATGATCCCGGTCAGCATCGTCACGTAATTCACCATGTTCCGGTAAATCTATGGATTCCCAAAGACGCCCAGAGCGTCCATATGCAGGCAGACGGCTATTTTCACCGGTACCATCTGGAATCGACGAAAAAGAATGAAACCAAGGCCAGGGAATACTCGATGCTAGGCTGGAAACTACGGGATGATTTCACCGAGATCAAGCAGGCGTATTCCAGTACCGTTCATAAATCGCAGGGCAGCACCTATGACACCGCCATCGTGGATATTGGCGACCTCGCGCATCCCAAGGCCAGACCGATTTTTAACCGGCTGCTCTATACCGCCGTCACGCGACCCAAACGCAAACTTGTCCTCATCGTATGAAACAAAAATCCCCGAACATCGTGCCGTAACAACGTTCGGGGATCGTTCCGGAAGCGGGAACCGCTTTTCCTTTCGGGCGTTTCTTGGCTTCACGCCTGTTTTGTACCGTATTTCCCGAAAAAGTTCAAACTCAAAAATGAAAAAAGCTGGCGATCAAATCGCCGATCAAGGCACCGGTCAACGCGGCTGAAAGAAAGATCCACCAAATTTTGTGAACCACGATGGAAAAACTCTGAAAACTGCGCGTCTGCTCCTCCAGCAGATCATCCAGCTTTTTGAGCGGGTTGCCCATCGACTTGAGCGCGTCATCGATGGTTTTCTGATGTTTGCTCATGTCATTCAGTAAAACCTGACGATGATCCTGCGCTTTGGTCAGCATGTCATTCAATAATGCCCGATGCTGTTCAGCCAGGGTTTCCACCTGCGCCAGTCGTACCAGGTGGGCGTCCATGCTCCGAATCCAGACACCTATGCGTTCTATCTCGGAACGAAAAGCGGCATTGTTGTACTGCTTCTCCAGCATCTGGCGATGCAGTTCCGCCAATCTGCGAAAAGTTTCCTCTGCGGATACGCCCCGCGTGGATACATTCCCCGGTTGCGGCGATAAATCCGAATCCGGTCTCGATCTCTCGATGGAAAACCCGTCGGAGCTTCGCCCTGCATAGGATTGCGCCCCGGCATGGGGTTGCGCCTCAGCAGGAGTTTGGACCCATGCAAGAGACTGCGCACCCGCAGGAGGTTGCCCCCCTGCAAGGGGTTGCTCCCCTGCAGGGGGTTCCGATGGATCGTCGGTAAAATCTTCTTCGTTCCAGTTAGGCATTTTCGAGTACCTGTCCCAGCTTCACCATGCCCCGCACGTTGGCCAGTTCCGGGCTTTGCGGGATATGCGTCTGTTCCCACAAGGAAAGGCCGATGGATTCCGCGAGGTAGGCACCGCCCCCGACCAGCAGAATGCGGTCCAGATCCATGAGTCCGGCTGCACCTCGGCCGGCGCTCAAAATCTGCTCCGCTTCCTGCAAGATGCCGGGTAACACCGTGCGCAACACATGCAGACGCTGACTGTCCACGTTGTGATCCTGGCCCGACGCCTTGAACTTGCCGGTACGCAGGCTGGCCGCCGCCGTCGAGAGCGGAGGCGTCGCGGGCAGACGCAGGGCTTTCTGCAGTTCCTGGGCCAGCGCGTCCACCAGATCGGACACGCCCCGGCGAAATCCACCGGAACGGCTGATCTCGATGGCGTTTTCTCCGCCGTCCTGCAAAAAATACACGGCCACATCCGTGGTCCGCGCGCCAATATCCACCACGCCCACGGCCTCCAGTTGCAGCATTTGACCATCTTCCTGAATCAGATGATCGAAAATCGCCGCCATGCCCTGGGGGATGATCTTGATCCGTCCCGGCACGGCCAGATGACGCTGCATCCCGTCGGGCATGTGCTGCACCACCGGCTTTTTCAGGGATTCCACGCGGCGTTGCACGGCTTTCTGATTCACCCGGCCGTCGCGCTCGAAATAGACCGACATGGGCAGGCCCGTTACCAGATTGTCGCCGTCCCGCATCCCCATTTCCGCCGCCGCATGACGGCACAATGTCCGGTTCAAGGTGGAATTGGGCCAGTCGTCGAAACGGGTATCCTCCGCATTCGCGCCGTCCTGTATCGTGAAAATCGACCCCTCGCTTTCCAGAACCGGCGCACCGCCGATCTCGAAATTGCCGTCCACATAGCGGGAACGCACCACACGTCCACTGATGGCCTTACTGGGGAACACCCGGAAGTGCCGCCCGTTCCCGATTTTCAAATCTCCATACCCATCATCGATTGCGATCATCCGTCATATCCTTTTCCAAAAGAACCCATGAGTTTTCGTGCCTGCTCTACTGCGGTGGGTGAAAAACGAAGCTCATCCTCCGTCAACAGGGCTGGTCCTGCCGACGGCGTTTGTCCTTCCGTCTGCAAGGGTGCCGCCTGCAAGGCGGTTTCCGTATTGCCCGATATTTCTGGTGCCGCCCTGGAAAATCTGTTTTCAGGCGATGGTGGTTGCTGTTGCGGTTGCAAAAATGATATGGGTTGTACCTGACGCGAACGCGCGGGCTGTGACGACGCTGCTACCGGCTGTGGCGTATGGAGTTGCACCCCGGCAAGGGGCTGCGTCCCGGCAAGGGGCTGCGTCCCGGCAGGGGGTTGCACCCCCGCAGGGGGTTGCGTCCCCGCAGGGGGCTGCACGGGTGGTGTGGAAACCACGTTGTCATTCCGTTCCACCATCTTTTCCCCCTGCCGCTCGACCGGAATGCTCCGCGCGTCGGCGTTTTGTCGTCCGTGCGCGTTCCGTGGCCCGCGAGAATCATGCCGTTTGCCGGAACCGTGCGAACTGACGGCCTGTACATCGGTCGAGCCAATTTCTTTTTCCAGTTGTGCGAAGCCCAGGATCATCGCGTGTTTGATCCAGCTCTGCCGCGACAGGTTTTTCTGCCCCAACAACCGGAGAAAACGCTGAATCTCCAGATCGTCCGGGGTGGTGTTCCCGATGCGCAGGGTGATACGCGTACTCACCGGATTCTCCAGTCGCCCTGCAGAAAACGGTTGATGAGGGTGAATACATCCAGCAGGCGCAATCCGTAAATCTTGTTCAGCACGAACATGAACACGAACCACAACAGCAACAGCGCGGTCCATATCCAGCCGTGGATGACCAGCAGCAGCCAGGGAATCACTGGAACGAAAATGTAATATTCCAGACCGAAAACCGTTTGCGGGACCATCCCCGCGTTACGCCAGCGCATGTTCCGCCTCCAGAATCCGATAGGTTTCTTCCGAAATGATGCCGTCCCGGTAACGGTCCTCGATATCCCGGATCATGGGCCTGCCGTGCTGTACCAGCATGTCGTCGATCACCGGATACAAATTCTCGATGGGCGTTTCCAGCAGTTTCTTGCGTACCGGCGTGGTGAACGGCAGGTATTCACGGATCGCCGTGCGCTTGCCGTCTGTCGATTTTACCAGCAACTGTGAAACCACCAGACGCAGGGAGTAGACCAAATCCTGCTTTTTCATGAGCTTTTCTTCCGTGGGAAACCCCGAGATCAACCGGTCGATGGTGCTGCCCACCCCGATGGTATGGGTCGTAGACAGAACCAGATGGCCGGTCAGCACCAGCTCGATGGCCACCGAGATGCTTTCCTTGTCCCGCAGTTCTCCGATCATCGCTGCGTCCGGGTGACGTCGCATGCCCTCGCGGATGGATAAACCGAAATCCCGAAGATTGGTTGGCACTTCCGCATGATGAATGAAGCTGCGCGGAATCCGCCCCTCATGGATCATGTTGGTGATCACATCCTGCAGAATGATCTCGATAGGATCTTCCGCCGTAATGATCTTCATGGAATGTTTGCCACGCTCCAGCCAATCCCGCAGCATGGAAGCCAGTAGCGTGGTCTTGCCTGATCCTGTGGGGCCGGTGACGAGCACCATGCCGCGTGTATGGAAAAAATGCTCACGGATCGCGTCGGGGATACCGTATTCTTCTGGAAACTTCACTATGCCGGGCAATGGCCGGATCGTGATCTGCACATTGGTCTCACTGTTGGAGTTTTGACCCTGCACCATATTCACGCGAAAACGGTGTTGTTTGCCGCGACGCTCATGGCCGATGGGATGGTGTTCTTCCACCACATAGGCCATGTTCAACCCGCCCCGCGTCCGGTTCATTTCTTCCTGCGCCGCCGATCCCCGGAACAGGTGGTTGGCGATAAATCGCATTTCCTCCGGCAAAATGCTTTCCAGGTGCAGATTTTCAGCGGATTCCGTATCCAGAATGCGCCCATCGCGTGTCAACACCCGGTGTTCGCCGTACAGATTCAAAAACATCGGATATTCCGTCTGAAAATCGAGATCGGATGCCCCCATGTCGGATGCCAGAATCAGTGCGCGATGCAAGTCTTCCACCGTGAACATCAGAGCTTTCCCGCTTTCTGGATTTTTTGCATCGGCAATCCAGGATTCCAGATCAGGGTGTAGTGATGCACCTGCCGCAAACCGGAAACATGCCAAGATGCCGGTTTGGTAATGCGCAAAATGCGATCATCTTCCCGCAAATCCGTACCGTGATTGACGGTACCCAGATTGCTGATGGCGAAATACGGCGATCCGATCCGGTTTTTTGCGTGCAGGCGGTCGTACAGCAAAATGCCCAAAAACGTGCGACGCATGCTGTAAACGGCATCCGTGAAATTGTTTTTGGCGAGACGGATACCTTCGCGCCAGCCTTTTTTCAATCCGGAACGCCACGTCGCCCGTTGCGCTGCGGTATGCGGCAACAACAGGACGGGAATATTCCGCTCTTTCGGATACGGTGGCAGATCCGGCATGAGATAGGACTGCCAGCGCGGGGTGCTGGTCAACATGCGCGCCGGCGCGTGAATCCGGTAGAGCCTGTGGGAGATGGTCAGAAAATCCGGATTGTGCAGGTGCATGGCTTCGTGTGCCTGTTCCAGAATCGGCGGCATCACCCACACCTGTTTTTCGGAATAGGGTACGGTGAAAATCCAGCGACGAAAGTTCCAGACGCTATCCAGATACGGTTTCTGACCCTGCAAACGCGCCCAGATCACCCGGTCGTCCCAGGCGAGACCCGCCTGAGCGCCGACCTGCATGGCCTTTTGGTAGATGGCCTTGCGATGAATGTGATAGAGGGGGTTGGCCTTGGCGTCCTGATTCCTGGAACCGGAACCGCGACCCCATTGCGCCATCTGTGTGTAAGGGGAAGCGGGAATGGTAACGACTTGTGCTGCGGGTGTAGTGATGGGAAGCATGATAAGATCCTCTCGGTAAGGGGTTGCACCCTGCAGGGGGGTTGCCTATCCCTGGTGCCGCGAAATGCGGGGCGGTTGAATCATCTGAATCTCGTAGCGCCCGTGACCCAGGCTTTTCACCTTAGCGGTACCGACCATGTTGGTGGTGGTCCACAATCTCCACGGAGGAGGAGGGGGCAAGGCGGCGGAAGTGCGGGCTGGTAATTTTTTCCTATGGGGTGTGGCGATATGCATATGGAGAAGAACCCGATCCGGCGGTAACGCCTGGATCTGGGGTGCAGTAACATCCGGGGTCGGGAATGACGCAGGTTTTGCGTTCCATCCGGTGTACACCATGCCAGCCACCAGCAAGAATAACACCATCGATAACAAGCCCAAGCCGATTTTTTCCAGGATGGGATAACGCTCGGCCATGCGCCCCATAAACCGAATCATGACATTGCTCAGAACCCACAGCAGATAGATCGCCACGATCAGTACAAAACCGGCTTTCAGCCACATCACCATGCCGGGATGAAAAACCACATTCCGCGAGAACATGGGCAACGCCGAGCCGAAGCTGAGCAAGGCAAAAAAAAGTCCGAACAGAGCGAAGGCCACGGTCATGGCCGAAAACACCTGACGTACGATCCAGACGAAACCGGCATAACCGGCCTGCTGTACCACCTGAAAGACAGTTCTCCGTGGGACGGTGGAAATAGATGGGTTGTCGGTCATGAATACCTCTCCATGTAAATATGAACCATCCAATGGGTAGCCAGCCTGGCTGCCGCCTAAACGGATGGATACCCTCTACACCCTTGGTGCCGCAGTCTTTCGGGTGGCGTCATCGGCCACCACGAAGTGACGTCAGAACGTGGTCACCAGAGACGTCCGATTGGCGTCGCGGGAGACGCCAGAACGTGGTCACCGGCGACGCCAAAAGAGTGACAAAAATGACATCGTTTTGGCGTCGCCGGAGACGCCAAAGTGACGTCGCGGGAGACGCCAAAACGATGACAGATGTGACCACAGGGGCGTTGGTCCGGCGGGATGAAAAAGTGTAAACGTACATGATAGAGTAATGGGGCCGTAAACCGTGATTTTCGGAGGAAAGCGCGTGTTGTAGGTCCCATAGGCATCGGGAGAATCGGGGGAGGTCGTTTTTATCATGGAGAAGCGTGCGGTTTCGACGGAGCATTTATACGGTCGTCTGGTGCGACGGATTCTGGAGCGATCGGGACGGGAAGGGGTGGGGACGTTAAAAGAGTTGGGGGAATGGTTGCGGTCTCAGGAGTGGAGTATCGCGACCCTGCGTTTGTATCGAATGGCGTTGCTCTGGTATTTCGTGGATGTGGGTGGTCAGGGGACGCGGGAGGAGGTGGGGGCGATTCTGGGGATGGAGGGAGCCGTCCGCAAAAAGCGTCGAGGCGGTCCGGGGAAGCGAAGAAAGTCGGAGAAGGGTTGGGAGCCAGTGGTCGAGTGGCTCAGAAAACGTCCGGGCGGGCGGGACGTAGCTCTCTGGATGGAGGCGGCGATGCGGGCGGGGTATCGTCCGGGGGAATGGTGGGAGAGTCGGTTGGAGCCTGCGCATCGGCGGTTGTGGATACCCACGGCGAAGGTCAAGCGGGATGAGTCGGGGAATCGCTTGCGGGGTGTAGGCATCGAGGATGAAGCGGGTCGGGTCTGGCGGTATCTGGAGTTTGCGTCGGAAACCGACTGGCAGGTGGTGGAGGCGGCGATGCTGCTTCGGGATCGTCTGGTGGGGGAAGGACGCTCGTCGCCCGATGTTCTGGCGTCCTATGCCCAATGGTTGCGTCGAGCTTGGGATGCGGTGCATGGAGCGGTGCGGCCGCGCATGACCTTGTACTCGGCGCGTCATGTGTTTGCCGGTCGGATGAAGAAAGCGGGTGTGGACCGGCGGACGCTGGCGGCGGCGATGGGGCAGATTTCCACGAAATCGGGTAAAGTTTATGGCAGGGCCTTGCATGCGGGAACGGTAAAGCCCGGGGTGGTGGTTCCGGAGGTGCTGGTGAACACGGTACGCACACCTGGGATTAGTCCTGGTGGCACGTCGTTTTCGGTGTCACCGCGCGGATAGTGGGCCAGAGAAGGGGGTGGAATGGACGCTGAGGATCGGAAGAAGATGGACTCGATCGCGGAACGGCTGGCGGAAAACGGAGGCATTTCGCGGGCTTCGGCGCACCGGCTGCTCCAGCAGGTATTTTTTCAGGAGGACATCAACGACAGGTTTGTGCGCACCGAAGCAGGTTTTGTGGCCCTGGGTTTGACGGTGTTTGTACCGCAAAAGGTGGTCATCCCCGACCAGCTTCCGGAGTTTTATCGGAATCTGGACAGGTTCCCGCCCGATCAACCCCGTCCGATGCCTCGGACGCCAGAAAATCGGGAGCTTCTGGAAGCGGCGAGCCGCAGGATGGAATTTCGGGTCGCGCCGGTGTTGGACCGTCCAAATCATTATCGCTGGGTGGTTTCGGTGGCGGAGGACGAATCGCCGGAGATTCTGCGAATATGGGACCGGTATGTGCGATCCGAGTATGCGGCCAATGTGGCCCGGATGATGGATACGGATGAGGAAGGTCGGGAACGGTCGTCCTCGGATCGTCAGAGGGACCGTCATCGAGTAGCTTTGGCGGAGGCTGACGCGGAGCGGGAGAAACAGGTGTGGGACCGGGAGCGACGTCGGCATTGGCCGTTTCGGGTGGTGGTAGATAATACGGCCAGGGATGCGCTGGATGGAGAAGATCAGGATATGAAAGGAGAGCATCAGGAATGACGGTAACGAAAGCGGAATTGGCGGACCATCTCTACGATAGTGTAGGGCTGTCGAAGCGGGAATCCCTGGAGTTGGTGGATGGTTTTTTTGTGACGATGCGGCAGACGCTGGCCCGTGGTGAACCCATTCTGCTGTCCGGCTTTGGCAAGTTCACGCTGCGCGACAAGCGGCCACGGCCTGGACGCAATCCCATGACGGGCGAACCTTCTTTGATTACCGCGCGTCGGGTGGTGACCTTTTCGGCCAGTGTGGATCTGCGTAAACGCTGCAATATTGGCCTGGATGAGGTCGCCGGTGGACGTTGAGGAACAATCCATGCTGGAAGCCTCTCGGCTGGACGCCTGCCGTCTGCAAGACTCCCTGCTGGATGCCGTCGTGCGGCAACTGGCCTGTCGCGGGTGTGTTTCTGAGGCTTCGGCGCGGCGGTTAGTGAATGATCTGTTTTTGCGCGAGGAGATCACCGACCACTATGTGCGTATCGAGGTGGGATATGTGGCCCTGGGATTATCGACTTTTCGGCTTGGCCCACCGATTGCGATTCAGGAAGAGATAAACCGGAGGCGGGAAATTATAGAACAGTCACCGGACAACCAGCCGAAGCCGAGGATTCTCACGGAGGAAGAACTGCAACGATTGAATGATGAGCGGCGGGAGATGCGATTCCTGTCCATGCCGGTACCCGGCAGACCGGATCATTACCGGTGGCTGGCAACGATCCTCGAAGAGGAAGCGCCGGAGATTTTGCGGGTATGGAATCGGTATTACAGCCATGCGGCCTCGCTCGCGCGCTATCGGGAGATGCTGGAAGAAGAACCGGACCCGTATCGCAGCGCTGAAGAGGAAGCGGAAGAGGCATTGAAAGGGAAGCCTTGGCCGAAGGAATCCGTTCGTGAGTTTGTTCGGAGTGCGAGGGCGAACATGGTACAGGCGAAGCGGGTCTGGAATCGAGAGCGCAGGAAGTATTGGCCGGTGCGGTTAGTAGTGGACAACACGGTCGGAGAGGATACGGACAAGGCGGGGTGATCTCACTCGCTGGACGCCGCGCCGTTGCCGCTCGCATCTCAGGCTTAGGTTTGGGCTTTTACTTGCTCGAGGTGAATGGATTTGACCCGTGAGTGAGTGTTCCCAAGTGGCCATTTGTCACGTCACGCGTATTTCGATATGTCGCCCCAAAGCGCGGGCAGCAGACTCAATCTGGTCCAGCCGCGAAGCATGGCGCAGGTCGAACAGGCGATCTACTTGGGGCAGATGCCAGCCCAATCGCCGGGCCAATTCGGCTTTCCGGACACCTTGTTCCGTCATGGCCCGGTATACTCCGAGTTTGGCGCACTCCAACGCGGAAGGACGCACCGTGATCTGTCCAGGTTTCGGAGCGCTCGGCAACGGAAGATGCGCGCGCTGATCTACATAGAAGGACAAGGCTGTTTCCAGCGCGTCCACCGCGTACAGCAGAGATTCGTCCTCATCCTCGCCTTGGGTAATAGCCTCTGGCACGTCCGGGAACGTCACCACAAAGCCGCCTTCGGGTTGCGGTGTTAGCGTCACTGGAAAGTCGAAATCGTCCATGCTCATTGCTCTTTCAATCCAAGTTGTTTCTTGATGGCCTCAATAAGTCCCGTCTTCAACTCGCTTGCGTGCATCGGCAGGACCGACTGGCGTCCGTTCAGAAACGCCTTTAGGTGCGACCCTTTTCCGGGTTGGAACGTCGCCCCTTGTCTGGTCAGCCAACGCTTGAATTCGTTCGAGTTCATGAGCAAAACATAACATTTCTGTTGTGTTTGTCAAATGCTTCGGGTGGTGACAAGAAGAGCATCCTCGCCATTTCCGGTTTTTTCATCCTTCCAGTGGTCCCACAGCCCCGCCAGGGCCAATGCCTGCCCATCGATGTTCTCGAAGTACCAAGGCCGCTTTTTGCCAGTTTCCAGCGGCTGCCATTCGTAGAAACCTGTCGCGGGGGTGATGCAGCGGCGGTGCGCCCAAGGTTCCGGAAAGGCGGGCTTTTGGGCTGCCGTTTCGACCTGTGCGTTGAAGGTGCTGTAGCCGGTCTTCGCTTCCTTCGCCCAATGCGGAATCAGCCCCCAGCGCATCGATGCCCATTCGGAGCCATTCCCGGTATCCCGGATCACCGGAACGGTCTGGCTGGGCCGAATATCATAGTGCGCCGGGAAGTCGGGCAAGGGCAGGCGCAACAGGCGAACCAGCCGGTCCAGTTTGCGGGGATCTACGGCATAACGTCCACACATGGCGCACCTCTTGAAAACGGGTATACTGTATAAAATTATAGCCGCAAAGGAATCGGCACATGTTGGTCAGTGTATACCCCCTGCGCGTGCGTGGGCGACGCCTCAAGATCGAGGCGGCCAGAAGGCAGCCTCCGGCCCGAGGGGATTTGCGCACCTTTCAGGATCGGTGTCATCTGGTCGCCGTGCTGGAACCCACCATGCCGAAAGATGAGCGGCTTTTGCCGCCAATGTTTGATCCCAAACTGGTGCTCATCAGCCCGCAGTCGATACGTTTGATGGGTTTTGAGAAAGTGGGGGAGGGTGACGATGCCACCACCTACATGCAGGAATGGCTGTGTGAGACGGGGTGATGGTGATTAATCAAGCCGTTAAATCGATATTCTGTTTGCTGAGGGTCGGCATAACTGGGGCGTTTTCAGACAAGCGAACAAGGTTGAATTGCGTCGGCCATGTGACATGGTGACCTCCGGGAAAACCTGTTCCCAGTCTGAGAACAGTTGATTGACGGTGATCGCCAGACTTTTGCATTCATAGCGTTTAAAAATCATCTCACCGACTCCGCTTTGGCTTCATATAGCCGATCCGTGACACCTGATGGCGATGTTTACACGCCACACGGTCGGGGAGGCAAAGCCGGACTATACTTGTCATGGGGAATGGAGGAATGGCATTCCGGCGTTTTCACCGCAGACGGGAGATGGATCAATGAACAGCCTGGGTGCATCACAGCGAAAAAGGGGAATCCGCATGGCCGGCGCGGCGGTGGGGCTCATGATGGCTCCGGTATTGGCCGTGTCGCAGACGGTCGCCGCCACCACGTCGGGTCCATCAGCGGCACACGCGGGGCCGGTCGAGCATTTCTACTATGGCCCGGGCATGATGGGCGGTTGGGCTCCCGGCTATTACGGTCTTGGCATGATGGGTGGTTTCGGACTGTTTTGGGGAATGCTGTGCCTGCTGATTCTCGTGGGGATCGTGGGCGGCATTCTGTTTCTGATTCGCGGGGCTTTTGCCTGCAGGCATCACCATGGGTGCAGGAGCGGCCTGTCGGACAACGAAAATGTCACCGCCCTCAATCTCCTGGACGACCGGTATGCCCGCGGCGAGATCGAGCGTGACGAATACCTGGAAAAGCGGAAGGATCTGGGAAAATGAGCGGGCATAAGGGGTGGGGGATGATATTGGCCGCGGGATGGCTCACAGTCCTGAGCGGTTGTGCGGTGGCACCAGGACCCGCCTATGTAGAGGGATCAATCCCTGGGGCGGTGGTCGTGCCTGGGCCGCCGCCCCCTCTGCCGATGGCAGTGGTCCCGCCAGCGCCGGCAGTGGGAATGGTTTGGCTGCCGGGCGCTTGGGCCTGGCGGGGACGATGGGTATGGGGACCAGGGCGCTGGACCTATCCGCCCCATCCTTACGCCCGCTGGGCACCCGGCCGCTGGTGGCATAGAAACGGACGCTGGTTCTGGGGCCGGGGCCATTGGATAAGACGGTAGCGCGTTGTTTTTTCGATCTGGTCCGCTGGCGTTCATAAAAGCGTCACATTCGGGGTGTATTCTCAGAAGTGGGCACGCCCGCCCGTTCATTGGCCTGGAGACTGATCATGGAACTCAACCCATTGCAAACCCGTGTGGCACAACTCTACCAGGAGGGCCTATTTGCCAGTATCGGCAGTTGGGAGGATGCCCAGCTCACCCACGATGCGCTGTTTTTGTTCCTGCTCCAGGAGGCGGAGGGATGCCCTGACCTGGATGTCTTAGAGAGTCATGTCGCTGTGGTCAGTGAACATCTGCAGGATTTTCTGGATGAGCTGGCATCGGCAATAGCGAACGCCGCAGAAGACTTCTCTGACGGCGATTAGCCATAAGCGTTGCCATTCTTTTTCCACGCAGAGGAGATACACTGATGTCCGAGGAAAATCAGGAAGTCCAGCATCACCAAGTAGCGGGTGAGTCACAGGTTCCCGCGGAGGCGCGCTACTGCATGATCGCCGAAGCCGCTTATTTCATCGCCGAGCGGAGCGGTTTTGAGGGAGACTGCAAGGCGTACTGGCTTGCCGCCGAATGTGAGATCGACCGGATGCTCGGCGCAGCGGCGACGGATGCATTATTCATCCCTGATTGAACAGAGGCAGCAGGCGGATGATCAAAACTGGTTTCCCTATTCACCTCATACCCAACCTCAGTTCCAAGATTTTTAGACTGCGGAGAACCCATCATGATCAATTCCGCCAAGGCACCGACGACGGTTTACGAAGACGAGAGCCTCAGTGCCTATGGACCGGCTCGCGCGACCATCCAAGGAACTCCGCTCACCCCGGATGAGTTGCGCAAAACCGACGCCTACTGGCAAGCCAGTCTCTATTTGTGCCTGGGAATGTTGTACCTCAGGAGCAACCCATTGCTCAGAGAACCTCTCACACTAGAACATATCAAGCCAAGACTGTTGGGGCACTGGGGATCGGACGCTGGCCAATGCTTCACTTATATTCACTTTAACCGGCTGATCAACAAGTACGATCTGAACGCGATCTACATCTCCGGCCCCGGTCACGGGGCTCCGGCGGTACTATCTCAGGCATATCTCGAAGGAACCTACTCCGAGATTTATCCCGACATACGTGAAGATCTGGTAGGCATGCAGCGCTTCTTCAAGCAGTTCTCCTTCCCCGGGGGCATCGGTAGCCACGCGACTCCGGAAACACCCGGCAGCATTCATGAGGGCGGCGAACTTGGTTACAGTATTTCGCATGCCTTCGGATCGGTCTTTGACCACCCGGACCTGATCACCCTGGTGATGGTCGGCGATGGCGAGGCGGAGACCGGACCTTTGGCCACAAGTTGGCATAGCAACAAATTCCTCAATCCGATTACCGACGGGGCGGTCCTGCCGGTGCTCCATCTCAACGGCTATAAAATCAACAACCCCACCATTCTGGCGCGCATTAGTCATGCGGAATTGGAAGCGCTCTTCGTCGGTTATGGATATACCCCTTACTTCGTGGAGGGCAGCGATCCAGAGAGCATGCATCAGGCGATGGCCGCCACCCTGGAACACTGTGTCCTGGAGATTCGCAAGTTCCAGGAAAAGGCCCGGCAGACCGGTGCGGCTTACCGCCCCCGCTGGCCGATGATCATTCTTCGAAGTCCCAAAGGCTGGACGGCCCCCCGGAAGGTGGACGGGCACTATCTGGAAGGTTTCTGGCGAGCCCATCAAATCCCCCTCCCGGACGTGGCCACCAACCCGGCCCATCTGACCCTGTTGGAATCCTGGATGCGCAGCTACCAACCGGAAAAACACTTTGATGCGCAAGGGCGACTGGTCCCTGAATTGCAAGCTTTGGCGCCCAAGGGGCGGCGGCGCATGAGTGCCAACCCCGTGGCCAATGGGGGTCTGCTGCGCCGCCCCCTGGATATGCCTGACTTCCGCACGTTCTCCGTGGAGATCGAAAAAGCCGGAGGAACCCTGGCTGGCAATGTACCCACTCTTGGCAATTTCCTTCGGGAGGTCATGCGGCTGAATATGCAGAACTTCCGCGTCTTCGGCCCGGACGAGACCCAATCCAACAAACTCGAAGCCCTTTATGAGGTCACCCAAAAAGTCTGGCTCGGGGAATATTTCCCGGAAGATGCCGACGGCGGCGAACTGGCCTTGCAGGGACGGGTCATGGAAATGCTCAGCGAGCATACTATAGAAGGCTGGCTGGAAGGTTATCTGCTGAGCGGGCGGCACGGCTTCATCAATAGCTACGAATCGTTCATTCATATTATCGATTCGATGTTTAATCAACACGCTAAATGGCTGGAAAAATGCAACGAATTGCCATGGCGCGCAAATGTATCCTCACTCAACCTATTGTTGACGGGATTGGTTTGGCGCGAGGACCACAATGGTTTCACGCATCAGGATCCCGGTTTTCTCGATGTGGTGGCTAACAAGAGCCCCAGCGTGGTGCGCATCTATCTTCCGCCGGATGCCAACTGCCTGCTTTCCGTCGCCGATCACTGCCTGAAAAGCGTTAATTATGTCAATGTGATTGTCGCGGATAAGCAACAGCATCTGCAGTATCTGGACATGGAGGCGGCGGTGGCACACTGCACAAGGGGCGCCGGCATCTGGGGCTGGGCGAGCAATGACCAGGGTGCTGAGCCGGACGTGGTGATGGTCAGCTGCGGCGATATACCAACCGTGGAGTCTCTGGCTGCCACCGCCTTACTGCGTCAACACGTGCCCGACATCAAGGTTCGATTTGTGAATGTGGTGGACTTGTTCAAATTGGTACCACATAGCGAACACGCACACGGGATGACGGATCGTGAGTTCGAGGCGCTGTTCACTTCCAGCAAGCCCGTGATCTTCAACTTCCACTCATACCCGTGGCTCATCCACCGATTAACTTACCGGCGACCTGGACAGCATCATATTCATGTGCGCGGTTACAAAGAAAAAGGCAGTATCAGTACGCCCCTGGAACTCGCGATCCTGAATCAGACGGACCGTTTCAGCCTGGCCATTGACGCCATTGACCGGATACCCCGCCTCTGCGACACGGGGTCCGGTGTGCGAGAGGTGCTGCTTGATCAACAGTTCGCCTGTAAGAACCATGCCTACGAGTTTGGGGTGGATCGACAGGATATTCAGGATTGGAAGTGGCCGTTCTAGCGTGGTTGGGCGGATCGCTCACATTGCCCGTGGTCTATACGCTAACAGACAGGCATAATCAGTGCCTCGTCAAAGTCGCCTGATACTGATATAACTGCGGCGGCGTAACCGCTGCCAATTTTCGAAGGCGGTTTCAGATGTGCTGAGGGTGAAACAGGGCGTTTATGGGCTTTCCTGGGCGAAAAATGGCCCGTGCGGTGGCGGGCGGGCACAACCCCTATCCGGAGTCATTTCCGGTCTTGCAAGAACTGCAGTGACGACTCAGAGGTCGAGTTGGCGAAGCGTTTCGTGGGCGCTGGCAGCGAAGTTGCGGGCTTCCTTGCAATATTTTTCACTCCGGTGAGACGCGTGATACTCATGGCAAGTTCGCGCAGGGTCGCCATCATGTGCGGACCGTTCTCGGTACGTATCTGGGAGAGGTCTTCGCGCTGCCTCCCGTGCTTGACATTGATAAACAAGCGGCCTGCCAACCGAGGAGCGCTACCCAGCGGTCATCCAGAGTGGCCATATAGCGCAGGGTACGCCCGCCATCGTGCGAAAGCCGCGATAATGATGCGCTTGCATCAGGGTGTTCCAGCGTTCCCGTTCTGTGGGAAGGATGGGCCGTACCTGAACGCGGTGCAGGTTGGCTTGCTGGCTTGATGTGAGCGTTGGGGCTTCCATACGGTAAAAGTTACCGCATCCGGCCCCGGAAGTCCATAGCGGGCCTTTGTGTTACTGCATCATCAACTTAGGCTGAAGGTTGACATAGCCCTGATTGACGACCTGCTCCCCGTATTTAAATTTTTTTATCAATAGGTTAACATTTCTAGAGACCTTCTGGCATGTGTTTAATGTTAGGCGCTGACGGTTGTTCAGCTGATGATGCTGATTGACATCCCTGCTGCTTGCTGCGGGGATTTTTTTTATTGCATCATTTTCTGGGTAAGTACTCGCCCCCAACAGTCTAAATCCGCCGCCATGCGCGGATCAGATCAGTAGGTGTATGCCCATGCCTACGGCGGCTTGCTGAACTTTCCCAAGAATATCTCTTATAATCCATGCTACATTCCTTGAGCAGATCATGAGCCTATGTCATACAGCGTCCCTCAGCCGCGTCGATTGTCACCTTGGGGTCGGTTCGCGAATGCGCGTATTTCGGGCGTGTGGCGCAGGGTTATCAGCATTATGGCGTTATGGATAGGCACCGTGTCTTTTCCGCAGGTGACCCAGGCGGCACCACCTATCACTGCGCCGTCGCTGGCATTCGATGCACCGATGGCCATTACCATCCCGCCCCATGATCCAGACGATCACCACATCATCGGTACCATGCTGCATCATGGACTGGGAAAGCCTGACCCCACCCTACCGTATGGATGTTTGCAAAAGACCCCCTTGGGACAAAAATATCTGCTCCATCCGAAGGGGCCTTACTTTTGTCAGGGAAACACACTGAGCCTACGTATTGGAGAAGAGCAATATCGCGTTCTGAGCTGCCATGCTGCAGAGTGCCTCGCCATGCGAACCTTTCATGGTGGCAAGGAGCTGAACCTGGGAGAGTTGTTTCGGGGATACTGGGCGAATAAGCGCTTAGCCTATCCAAAGATCGTCACCATAAAGCTGGCTCCGCCGCAAATCGAAGTAGGGAATCATTGAGTCGATTAAGCCCGGTAAGACTTCACCTCCCATCAAAAGATTGCCAGCGGTCTGGCCGCTTCCCGCATTGTTTTTTGAATCAGGATCGCGCGGTCGCTAAATCTGCCCATCGCGTCGTATAAGCTGGAGATTTATTCCCGCGTTTCATAGCCCACCCTCGTGGTTCCTGCAGACCGGCGACGCCCGGCTGCAGGGTACCGCTGCCAAACCGCGCATTCACCCGGTCCAGGGTGGACATCAATTGATTGGCGCGCGCTTCCTCTTCAGCCGATATAAAAAGATATGCCTGCAAGGCAACCGCCGATGTGATCTCCAGGAGGTGCACCCCCGCCTTGGCATAAGCAAACCCCGGTCGATACATGTCCGCCAGTGCGATACGGCCGGCTTGCAGGAACACCCGGGTATCCTGACTGGGATGATTCAGGGCGATGGTTCTCGTGGCATGGTATTGCGGCAGATGGGCCTGAAAGGGGCTGGTGTGAATAAACACCCGCAGGGCACCGGCCACCGAACCCTGACGACGCAGTTTATCGACGGCCCTTACGGTATAGAGGCTGATCGCTTCGCCCAATTCCTCTGCGCTGGTTACCGGGTGACCGAAGGATCGCGAGGATTGAATCTCCTGTCGGGGTGGCGGGATTTCCACCATGGCGATGCAGGGTTCCCCGCGCAGTTCCCGGATCATCCGTTCCATGAGGATACTGAAGCGCTTGCGCATCAGCGCGGGATCCGCCTGCCGGAGATCCCAGACCGTCTGAATGCCCGCCTCCTGCAATCGGGTGGTCCACTGGCGACCCACCCCCCAGACTTCGGAAACAGGCAATTGTTGCAAGAGACGCTGCTGATCCCCTACAGGCAGATCGTCCCACACGCAGACTCCCGCATATTCCGGCCTCTTCTTGGCGACATGGTTGGCGAGTTTGGCGAGGGTCTTGGTGGCGGCAATGCCGACCCCGACCGGCAACCCCACCCATTGCCGGACTTTCTGTCGGGCGGTTTGTCCGATGTCGGAAAGTTGATCTTGCGCATAGCCACGCAGGTCCAGAAAGCATTCGTCGATGCTGTAGACTTCCTGAATGGGGCTGAAGCTCGAAAGAATCCCCATCATGCGATTGCTCATATCGGCATAGAGGGTGTAATTGCTCGACAGGGCGATGATCCCTTCCCGTTTGGCCAGCTTCTGCAGTTGAAACCACGGGGTACCCATGGCGACACCCAAGGCTTTCACTTCCGCCGATCGCGCCACCACACAGCCATCATTATTGGAGAGCACCACCACGGGCCGCCCTTCCAGATTCGGGCGAAACACCCGTTCGCAGGAAACATAAAAATTGTTGGCGTCCACCAGGGCAATGGCCATGGGGCCTCAGACGCGATGCAGCACCCGGGTCACTACCCCCCAGATGCAGAGTTCTTCCCCTTCTTGGAGGACGATCGGAGGAAACTCAGGATTTTCCGCCACCAGATGCACCGCGCCGCCGATCCGGCGCAAGCGTTTGACGGTGAGGTCGCCATTGATGGCCGCCACTACGATTTTGCCATCCACCGGGGTAATGGCCCGGTCCACAATGATCTCGTCCCCATCAAAAATCCCCGCGTCCCGCATCGACCAGCCAGTAACCCGCAGGATGAACGTCGCTTCTCTGTGCAGGATCAGGTGGGTATTCAGATCGATCTGTTTTTCGACATAGTCGTCGGCGGGGGACGGGAAGCCTGCGGCAATGCGGGACACCATGAGCGGCAATATACAGCGATGATGGCCGCCCACGGGCTGTGGCGATGTAGCCACCATGCCTTTGGCGCCTAATACATTCTGGGAGTTGGGAATCGGATCACAGCGCATAGGGTGGCTTCCGATCCTGATCGCCATGCGCTTGTTGTTGTGCGGCGGGCGTTGCCGTCATTGGGCTATCGGAGAGCGTCCAGACATGGCGGGCGTCCCGGAATACGCCACCATTCCCGGCTGCATATTGTGGAGACTGATGGCCCAGCCAGCCGGCCAACAAAGGGGCCAGGATCAGGACCAACAGCCATTGGGATTTCTTGATGGGTTTTGCGTTCATTGTCTGCATCAGAATGTGCTCCGCAACCGGTTACTATATATTTATACAGCAACCCGTCAGCGATGCGCAAGCATCTCCTCCCCTGCGCCAGTATTCTCAGATCACCCCATCAGTCTGGCGCCGTCCCGTCCCAAGGCAAGATCGCCTCTGGTGTATCGTAACGGGTGCTGTTCACACGCGGTGAAACCGCAAAGCTTTCCCAGGGAACGTCTTCAGGCTGAAAACAGGGCTCCAGGTGTGTCCGCCGCGCATGAGGATGCCACCAGAGCGACCAATGGTGGCGATCCAGCACCAGAGGCATGCGCTCATGAATGGGCTGCAGTGCGCCGGGAGACCGGCAAGGAGTAAAGGGTGCAAGTCCCTCACAGTAAAGGTGTAGCAAACCATGCTGTCCCCGAGTCATGCGCGGCGTACCGTGAGGTACGGAGCGAAGCGTTGACAGGGGTGCGGATAGGCCAGCCATTGAGCCGCGAAAGCATTCGTGTTCAGGGTGTCGACGTCTTTGCACTGACGGAAGGCAATACGGGGCAGAGCGATATTGCGAGCTCTACCCTGACCCTGCGAGGTCTGAGACCCTGGCATGTCCGTACGCTTCTTGCCTGGGAACCGGGAGATCTCTGGCCTGACCGCCGCTGGAAGCATCGGGCGGTGGTCCGCATCGGGAAGGTGAGGAGCCGAAGCCGGTGATGCACGGGCCAGAGAAGTCAGACTCTCCCATAGTAGCGTCGAAGCCGACGAACAAAGCCGCGCAAGCGGCGGCGGAGCCGGTGGAGCGAAGGGGGGAGGCCAAGGGGAACGCGGAAAAGCTGCGCATGCGCCGGACTCAGTGCCGGATAAGTGTGTCCCAGCAGCTTGACCGCGTGCGGCAAGCCGCAAGGCGGGGAGAAGGACGGTTCACCGCGCTGCTGCACCATGTGAGCGAAGATTTGCTGCTGCTGTCGTTCTTCTGGCTGAAACGGGGGGCGGCGGTAGGGGTGGATGGCGTCTCATGGACAGAATACGAAGAACATCTGGAGACCAATCTCGCAGATTTGCACAAGCGCATCCACAGCAACACCTATCGGGCGCAACCATCCAGACGGCAGTATATTCCCAAGCCGGATGGACAGCAGCGCCCTTTGGGCATCGCCGCGCTGGAAGACAAGATCGTTCAGCGCGCCATGGTGGCGGTGCTGAATGCGATCTACGAGCACGACTTTCTGGGGTTTTCGTATGGATTCCGGCCAGGGCGCGGTCAGCATGATGCGCTGGATGCACTGGCGGTCGGCATCACGCGCACCAAGGTGAACTGGATATTGGACGCCGACATTCGGAAGTTCTTTGACTCGGTCAGTCACGACTGGTTAATCCGATTCCTGGAGCACCGCGTCGGCGACCCGCGTGTCATCAACCTGATCGGCAAATGGCTCAAAGCCGGGGTCATGGAAGACGGGGTGCTTCACCCCACGGAGGAAGGTACCCCGCAGGGGGCGGTGGTCTCGCCCCTGCTGGCTAACGTCTTTCTCCATTATGTCTTCGATCTCTGGGTCAACCACTGGCGCAAACATCACGCCCGTGGCCACCTCATCGTCGTGCGCTACGCCGATGATGTGGTGGTCGGCTTTGAAAGAGCCGACGATGCCCATCGATTCTTGGTGGCACTGCGGGAACGACTGGAGAAGTTCTCGCTGACGCTCCACCCGGACAAGACGCGCCTGATCGAATTTGGCCGCTTTGCGGCGGTCGACCGAAAGAAGCGCGGGCTGGGAAAGCCGGAGACCTTCGATTTTCTGGGTTTCACGCACATCTGCAGTCATACCCGCACGGGTAATTTTCAGCTCAGGCGGAAAACACGGCGGGATCGGATGCGTGCCAAATTACAGGAGATCAAGGCGGAATTGCGAAGGAGAATGCACCAGTCGATTCCACAGCAGGGACTATGGTTGCGGCAGGTGGTGGCAGGATACTTTGCCTATCATGCCGTGCCGACCAACTCAGGAAGCATCTGTGCATTTCGCTATCATGTAGTCAATCTCTGGCGTCGTACTCTACGGCGACGGAGCCAACGGGATCGGACCCGCTGGGAGCGGATCACGCAGATAGCCAACGATTGGTTGCCAAAGCCTCTCATCCATCACCCTTGGCCAGGTGCTCGGTTTGCCGCTAAACACCCAAGGTGGGAGCCCGGTGCGCGAATCGCGCCCGCCGGGATCTGTGCGGGGGGTGCCCAGTAATGGGCATCCCTACCGCGATACGTGGGTACGGCGGGTACAGTGATGATCGCGAAGGTTTCCTCGGTCTGACCTTCTGCTGTGGTATGCTGGTCCCATATCCCGGCAAGCGCCAGAATACGATGATCTTGCGCCCGGATGAGCACGGGATACTTTTCAGAAGGGTCTTCGGGGACAAAGGGCCACTCAAAATACCAGTCCGTCGGCACCAGTGCCCGCCTTGCGCGAAAAGCTTCCCGAAACAGCGGTTGGGTGGCCACCGTCTCGGCCCGCGCATTGATCGGCCGGATGTGGGTACGGGTACTCCAGCCGGGTAAAAAGCCCCAGCGCATGGGTACCAACTCCAGGCCGAGATCCGGGGCCTGGCGCACGACGGGGTGTATCTGACCCGGAGCGCGGTTATAGCTGGGCGGAAAATCGCCACGAATGTGCAAGTTCCCCCAGGCCTGCTGAAGGTCCTCGGGGCTGTGAATGAAGCCATAGCGACCGCACATAACGCCTCCCGACAAATACAGACCTTGTGGTCCATGCTACCATTTTCCCAGGGTCAGCGGAGATCCGCTGCGTCAAGAGTCTTTTTCAAATGGCCAAACCGGAGCGCCAGAAGCAGGACACCCCCAATGAACTGCTCGGTGGACTGATCGAACGGGTCACCTTCCATAACGATGGAAGCGGCTTCTGTGTGCTGCGCATCAAAGCCCGCGGCCATAAGGATTTGGTTACCGTAGTGGGTCACGCCGCTTCCGTGACCGCCGGTGAATGGATCACCGCTTCGGGCATCTGGATCACCGATCGTGACCACGGCCTGCAGTTCAAAGCCGCCTTTTTAAAAACCTCCGCGCCGACCAGTCTGGATGGCATCGAGAAATATCTGGGTTCCGGCATGATCCGGGGCATTGGTCCCGTCTATGCCAAAAAGCTCGTTCAAGCGTTTGGGGATCAGGTGTTCACCGTCATTGAAGATGCCCCGGAGCGGCTGGCCGAAGTGGAGGGCATCGGTCCCATTCGCCGGGAACGCATGGTCAGCGCCTGGGCGGACCAGAAAGTCATTCGTGAGATCATGCTGTTTCTGCACACCCATGGGGTGGGCACCGCCCGGGCGGTGCGCATCTTCAAAACCTACGGCACCGATGCCGTTCGGGTCATGACCGAAAACCCCTATCGGCTGGCCCGGGACATTCACGGCATCGGCTTCAAAACGGCCGACGCCATCGCCATGAAAATGGGTATCGAACCCCATGCACCGATACGGGTCCGGGCCGGCATCTCCTATGCGCTCATGGAGGCCCGGGATGAGGGGCATTGTGGATTGCCCCAGGAGGAACTGATTCCGCTGGCAGAGAAACTCCTGGAAGTCCCGACAGCGGCCATTGAAAGTGCCATTCAGGAAGAATTGCAGGATGGGTCAATCATCGCCGATCAGGTGCAGGACGCCGATTGTGTCTTTTTAGCCCCCCTCTACCGCAATGAACAGGGCATCGCCAGTCTCCTGAAGCCACTCTGTGCGGGCCAAGCCCCATGGGCGGGCATTACCGCCGATGCGGCTATCGATTGGGTGCAGAAGCGTCTGAACATGGCTCTTGCCGACAGCCAGCAATCGGCCATCCGCATGGTGCTGCAAGAAAAAGTGGCCCTGATTACCGGCGGCCCCGGTGTGGGAAAGACCACCCTCGTAAACGCAATCCTGCATATCCTCGACGCCAAGAAACTGCGCATCGCACTGGCCGCACCCACCGGACGGGCGGCGAAGCGCATGAGTGAAACCACCGGCAAAGAGGCCAAAACGATTCACCGGCTCCTCGAAATCGATCCCAAAGGCGGCGGATTCAAACGCCGGGAGGATTATCCCCTCGATATTGATCTGCTGGTCCTGGATGAATGCTCCATGATCGACGTTCCCTTGATGCACGCCGTCCTCAAAGCCCTGCCACCCGAAGCGGGATTGCTGATGGTGGGGGATCCCGATCAGCTGCCCTCCGTAGGCCCCGGCCAGGTGCTGGCCGATCTCATTGCCGCCAAAACCATTCCCGAAGTCCATCTGACGGAAGTCTTTCGCCAGGCCGCGCAAAGCCGGATCATTCAGACGGCGCACCAGATCAATGCAGGCCATATGCCGGACCTAAGAAACCCGGAGGGTCTCAGCGATTTTTACTTCATCGCAGCGGAGGATCCGGCGGAAGCGGCAGACAAGCTCGTCAAGCTGGTCACCACCCATATTCCCCGCCGCTTCGGTCTGGACCCGCTGCAGGATATCCAGGTACTGTGCCCCATGAACCGGAGTGCGCTGGGTGCCCGCGCGCTCAATGAAGCCCTGCAAGCCGCCCTCAACGGTGAAAGCACGCCGGCCATCGAAAAGTTCGGTCGCCATTTTGCACCCGGTGATAAGGTTATGCAGATCCAGAATGATTATGAAAAAGAAGTTTTCAACGGTGACATTGGATTTGTGCAGGACGTGGACATCGAAGAAAACACCCTGACTGTGGACTTCGATGGCAGAGTGGTCAGCTACGGATTCGGAGAGCTGGATCTTCTCCAACCGGCCTATGCCATCACCGTGCACAAGAGTCAGGGGTCGGAGTATCCTGCCGTGGTCATTCCCATGAGCACGCAGCACTATCCCATGCTGCAACGCAATCTGCTCTACACTGCTGTTACCCGGGGCAAGCGGCTGGTCGTGCTCGTGGGCCAGAAAAAGGCCGTGGCCATGGCGGCGCGGAATGGATCCGGGAAACGGCGATGGTCAAAACTGCGGGAGTGGATGCAGTAGTCTGGAACGAGAGAGGCGAATGGCCGCGAAAGACTGATTGCGAACGTTCAGCAATGGAAAGCAAATGACTTATAGTCCTATTTTCCGCCATCATCCACCATGCTTATAATGGCTCACCATGACGAACGTACATCCTTTCCCCAAACACCCTGTGCCTAAAAAGGCTAGACCAAACCCTCCCGCAGCAGCCGGTTCAGAGTTCATTGTTCAGGGTCCCAATGGTGCATCCGCTGATGTGCTGTTGATGATCATCCATGCGGGCTCCATGTACCTGACTACACCGGATGAACAGCCCGATGACGATCTACCCACCGCACAACTGATGCGTACCCTCGCCGGCCTGGACGCACTGACCGGTGCCGCCAATATCTTGGTGATATATGCCAGAAGTTATCCAGAAGGCTTTGACCAGGATGCTACGGATCAACTGGTTCGCCAAGGCAACCAGGTCAACAAGTTTGTTCGCAAGCTATATGACATGCTGCCCACGGATGATTTCATTATGTCAATGGATAGCTATGGGCCGGACCTCATGGTCGAATATGCGACTTATGCGGCAATTGGTGTCACCGTCAGCTTTGCTCTGAGTGTTATGGACTATTATTACGCGCCGTTCATCAAGACGGGCAAAGACCCACGCAAAGCCATGTTCAAGGAATTTCATGCCGCCTATCTGGAAGCGAGAGAAGAATGCTTTTCCCGTACAGAAGGCCATGGCTTTCTGATCAAGGAACTCGCATCCGCAAACCGGACATTGCAAAAGGTGATGAAAGAGCTATGACCGTTACCAAAAATGAACTGGCAAACCATCTCTGGGAAACCCTGGGGTGGACTCATAAAGAAGCCGTGCACATGGTCGATGCTTTCTTCGACCAGTTGCGAGCGGCCATAGTCGCTGATTCTGAACTTTTGTTATCCAATTTCGGCAGATTTGCCGTGCGCGATAAGGCATCTCGGCCGGCCCGCAATCCAAAAACCGGACAGCCCCATGTGGTTCGGGCGCGGCGGGTGGTAACGTTTTCTGCCAGTCCGCTTTTACGTGCACGATGTAATCCAGATTTACCGTTATCACCGAGGATCAAACGTTGGAAACCCCGGTTGAATGTTGCATCTGATGTCGATTAGCCGCTAAACTTCTACCTACCATTTTACTGCTAAGAGTTCGTCATGAATAAAACAGATTTTGTCGCAGCATTAGCCCAGCATGGGGCAATGTCCAAGGTGGACGCGGAAAAATTGTTTCAGGTGTTTCGACATACCCTGGAAACTGAACTGCCTGCAGCCGGGAAAATTGTTTTTCCCGGATTCCTCACCATTGAGGTCGTAGACAAGCCCGCAAGAAAGGCACGCAATCCCGCCACGGGTCAGGAAATTGATGTTCCCGCTAAGAAAAGCGTCAAGATCAGGGTGGGCAAAGAATTTGCAGACAAGGTCAACCACTAAAGGAATTCAGCATGGTAGAGAAGAAAGTCCGTATTCGTCGTAGCGCCGAGCAGCTTCTGGCCGATCTCGAAAAGAAGCAGTTGGAAATCATGGAACGTCAGAAAGCGGCGATCGCAAAAATTGAAGAACAAAAGCGTCGGTTGCTGCAGGCCCCGTCAAGCAAAAAAGAACGGATTGAACAGGAAAAGCGTTTTGCGCGCGCCTTGCAAGCACTGGTACCCGAATGGGATATGCGGCATGTGATCGCTGCCGTTGAACTGGCTATCGCCGAAGACATGGAACGTCTGCAGGATCGTGGTGAGAAGCTGCTGGAAGAACATGGCAAGGCACGTCGTGGTCGTCGTCCCAGGAATGGATGATCTGTTGATATCGTTCACCCGATTATTCACTCAATAAGCGCTTACTATGCTTGAGGGTGAGCGCCTGGCCGATGAGGCCGACGTTGGCGCGAAGAATACAGAAGAGCATTTGCTGGAGGCACTGGCTCGTCAACGCGCTGCATCGGTGCCTCAAGAGGCGCCTGATGAAGACGCGGATGGGGTTCGTTATTGTCTGGATTGCGCCGAGAGGATTCCCCCGGAACGTATACTGGCTGTGCAGGCCGTGCGCTGTGTGACCTGTGCCGCGAAACGGGAACGCTTTGCCAAGCTTTTCAAAGGGAGGGGTGGTGCAGGGCGTATCATGAACGATGAGAACGAGTTTGGCGGAAAATAATGTGTTAATCCTCACCACCAATGACTGCCCAGGCATGCGTGTGGTGCGGGTACTTGGACCTGTCTACGGGACTTCGGTGCGATCCCGGAACATTGTCGGTAATTTTCTGGGTGGCATTCGGGCGGTATTTGGCGGGAAGCAGTCAGGGTACCTGAAGATGATCGCCCAGACGCGGGATGAAGCCCTGGCGCAACTGGCCGATCATGCCCAATCCCTGGGTGCCAATGCCGTACTGGCCATGCGCTTTGATTCCGGCGAGTTTGATGCCGGGCAGGGGCAGGCGATGAATGAGGTGACGGCCTATGGGACGGCGGTGGTGGTGGAAGGGTTATGAGTGATATCAGCAGCCTATTGCAGACGTGGTTATTGCCGGGTGCAACCTTTGCGTTGGCGTGCGGCACCGTTGGGTTGGCTTGGTATACCCGAAAAATGGCGCAATCGACAGAGAAGGCGCTTGAACAAAATGCACGGCTCGTAGAGGAAACTCACGAATTGGTTGAGAGCAATAAAATTCTTATACAAAACGAAGATCGCCACCATCAAGAGAATCTACGTCCATTATGTATTTTTCATTATAATAACTTTAACGGAAACTACAACACATTTTTAAGTGCGGTTGATATAAGTAATATTCTGGCGATCTCGGTAAAAAGCAATATATTAAATGTAGGTAATGGACTCGCCAAACAAGTTTTCATTATTCTGAGAACGGTATCACCATTAAACGAGTGCAAGCTGGTGCTGGACCCCCTAGGTGCTAATTCTCACTACTCAAGAGATGGTGGTGCCGGGCATATGGGTTTTAGCTTTAACTTAAGAAGAGAGGATTACGACGCGTATTCTGCATCTCATTTTTTAAGCCACTGTGACTGGGTTATTTATATTGAATTTTTACCGCGATATTTTCGGCAATGCCTTCCATACAGCGTATGTTAAGGATGGCACAAGCCTTGAAATTGGGTTTTTTGATGGTCCTGTTCCAACACTGGAAAATGACTCATTTCTAACACGGCTTGTCTCGGTATTGCAACTCATTCGACCAACCCCTCAGCCTGCTCAATAACCATATTCACCGCACCTTCCTGCATGTCCGGTGGGTATCCATGCCATTTCAGTACCCTTTTCACCGTTTGTTTTTAATCATAATGCGCCAATCTCTTTTTTAAGATTTTTTACGGCTTGAATGGCTTTTTCTAGTTCGGCCTTAATTTCATGCTGCTCGGTGTTATAGCGGCTGAACGCATTTAATACAAGCGATCGGTATGTTTCAATGTCTGCAGCCGAATTTGGCACATCAGACTTGGTAACTGCCCAGAAATCTTCGCTGGAGTAGTCTTTAATCCGGGGATTGAATACCAAAGTTTTTTTCTTCTTCACGCAATATTTACGGACCAGTTTTTCAAAAGCAGAGCGGGTATATACGGCCGCCGCTTTGTAGTCGCACTGATGTAGATGACGCTCGGCTGTAGCGATAAAGTCCTGGTTGTCGATAACAACCATGAGCATTTCCGCCCAATCCGAAGGACGGAATTTCTGTTTATTCGGGGTCACCACGCCTTCGATCACAATAAGCATGCTCGTCTCCCAATCAATTGAATGCCGCCCAAATCAGCATTACCCGGCAAAACAGGGGATAGCCCATGCTGGTGTTATCTTTGACGAACAGTGGGGTCTGGCGTCGGGCTGAGCATGGATGCGATTTCCCGATCTGCTCAATACCACCACCAACCTGGATAGTATCCCCACCAGCCTGGTCCCCAACCCCATCCGGCGCCCATATAAACCCGTTCCTGTACTCGCGGCCTGGGCGACCGGATGGGCCAGAGATAGACCGTGCTTGCCGCGAGGGTCGGGTAGGTATAAATGAATTGCCCGATCTTACGGTGTGCGATGCCTTGCACCCGTCCGATGAAAGTAATCTCGCGACCGGAGCGATATAACATGGGGTCATAGAAGCCGGTTGCGCAGGCCAGGAAGCGACCAATATGCGCTTCTCCCCGCTCCGGTTCCGGTCGACCATCACGGCGCAGGGGTTCCCCCAGTACCGTAAAGCAGGTCTCGTGCGCTTCAGGGTGGGTTTCGATCAGTTTCCCTCCCCAGCGGACCGTTTGCCCTTGATCATTGCCGGACTGCGCCGCCAAGGGTGAAATATCCGGGAATGTCCCGCTGACGGGTGTAACTGTGGCGCATCCCGATAGAAATGCTACACCGACCAGCGCCGATAGTACGAATTGACTGTTTTTCAACATCGAGGCTACTCCTTGGAATGCGCATACAACCACACCCTTTGCGGACGCTTTGGGTGAAAGTTGGCCGAAGCAGTCCGGGCAGATCAAGCGTTGGACCATCCATGCAATCATCCTGTTCACCAATTTCTGATGACCGATGCTTCCCGCGTACCAGCATATAATCATATGGTAACCTTATTCATTCTCAATCGCCTGATAGATACCGTCCCACATCCGTACCCGCTGAACCAGGATGGGCTTCATTGCTGAACGCAATAGGTGCGGGGGACACCATTGTTACGGCACCCGCATCCATCGTCAGGCACAGCCCAAACAGTACTCCATTCAGCCATCTATTTTTCATATTACTCCACCTCCCCGGCCTGATAGGCGGCCATGGGTGCGTGCTGCTTTTTGGCATAAGTCTTCAGATAAGCCATTTCCTTATGCCAGGCATTCACCCCTTCGGCAGCGATCCATTCCTGCTTCATCTGTTCAGGACCCGGTACTTTGAGCAAAGTGGTCGGTGTGTAGGCATCATTCTTACTGGGCGGTGGTAGCCCTGCTCCGTTTTTTGTCTGGTGCGCCTTGAACCAGGCATACCATTTGGAATTGGGGTGCAGGTAGTGACCAGAAGCCCCGGCTTCACGGCGCATAAGGGTGTATTTGTCACACTTTCCCGCATTCACGGCGACAGGTACCTGGATCGGTAACACCTTGGTCTGCGCGAAATCCGGGTGGTCTGTCCAGATACCGGAGAACACACTGGCATTTTGGTCCCACTGCGACATGGATGGCAGCCCAAAGACGGCCTCTGTAGTCTTCAGGATATTCACTTGAGAATACAGATTCGTCTCCAGATAACCCTTTTTGACCCACGGCCCCATGGCGAGAGCAAAAGTCCGGTGGGCATTGATATGATCCGCGCCAGACTGGGCATCGTCTTCCGTCAAAAACACCACCATGTGCTTCCACTCGGGTGTCGTTGAAAGGAAATGAATGAATTTCGCCGTAGCGTAATCATTATTGGCCACATAGTAATTGGGGGTGTAATAGCACGCGGATCGGCCAGCTGTATGATCGTCGGGCAGCCAGATGTAAATGAAGTGCGGGAACCTCACTCCCGGGTGCGCTTTGAGCCAGTTCACCGCCATTTTTTCCCGATACGTATCCAGAATCATCCGATCCCACCCCGGGAAGCCGGTAGCAAGATGTTTTTTCATGGCATTGGAAATATTTCCAGCCTGCGAACGCGATACGAATTCACCAAAATCTTCGAAAGAGACCTTGTGATTCAGCAGATCATTAAAGAGAAAAAGCCTCTGGGGATAACTGATCCAGGGATTGGACCACTTACCGAGTACGGAGAGGTTCTCATAAATGGCATAGGGATTATCGACACCCAAAGGTACCCCACCCGTGCCGGTAGCACCACCGGGAATCAGGGATTGCGTCCAACCAGGATTCGGCACCAGACCACGTCCCGAATAGTATTCGGGCCAGGTGCGTTGCACAAAATCCGAGTCCGATGCCGCCGTGGTCCACTGATGGCCCTGTGCGGTCACTTCGCCGTCCGCCATAAAGTTCACAAACAAGGTGTTGTGATGGGCCAGATTGTACAGGTTGGGGAGCTCCTTGGGGCCATAGAGATCCAGTTGCGGATCCGCCCAGGCGCCTGCTGCCTTATAATCCCCAAGATCTTCATCGAAGGTCTTGTTCTCACGCAAAATGAACACTACATAATGGATGTGTTTACGAAGAAACTGGGTCGCTTTGACGTCTTTCACATGGCGTGCCTGACGCTGGACAGGCGTAAACTCATCATTGAGAAGACTCTCTTGCGTCCAGGTCGGCAAGTTCGCGGATAGATCTTTCAGTGAAATCTTCTGAAGCAGGCCGTCCATCATGTTACCCACCCATTGATGTTCCACATTGGGACCCGACCCCAGCCCTTTAGCCGCCACAACGTAGAGCGCACCCCCCGCATGGGTTATGGAAGTCGGATACCAACCCGTAGGAATCAGACCCAAACCTTTGCCCGTCCGATCGTTATAGACGGCAACATCGTTATTGCCGGCATTGGCAACGAATAGCTTCCCGTCAGCAATGGTCAACGCATCGGGATAGCTGCCAGGAGGGGCATCGGGATAGGGACTATCATTAATAAATCCCTTGACCCGCAAATCAGCGGTATCCACCTCAGCCACCCGGTCAATGTTGGCCAGAGCAACGAATACATCAGGAGTATGCGGGACCGACGCCAGGGCAGTGGGATGAACCCCTGCTGCGGTATTGTTGGGTCCGGTGGGCGGACCCACGCGTACGGAGCCCAGAAGTTTGAAAGAGGACGGATCAACAACCGCTACCGCGTTTCCTCCCCATAGACTGATCACCAATTTCTGACCGCCATCCGCAAAAGTGACCGCATATGGATAGGGTCCAACATTCAGGTAATCCGTTTTCCCGCTCTGGATATTTACACGGGCCAGACTGTTGGACAGCATTCCGGTGACATACAGATATCTGCCATGCGGTCCAACAGCAATGGCATCCGGGTAGAATAGCCTCGGCTGATCAACGTGGTGACCTTGATATTCGTAAGGATACTGATCCTTGGGAAAAGGCTGCCAGGCAAGTGGATACCGGTGTAATAGCTTGGGCTTTCCCGCCTTCACGGAAAATGCCGCAACATCACCACTATCCCCGCCCGCTGCATAAAGAACGCGATCCGGCCCCACAGCCATGCCCTGGAAGAAACTCTGATGACCGATAACATCCCCGTGAAGATCAGTAACGCCTGTAGGTAAGGGAACCGCTTTCTTGGCATCCTTCTTGTAGGCAGCAATTTCCGCGTCGCGTTTCAGGGTATGCTGGTCGTAGAAAGTAATGGTCTGGGCACGGGTAGCACCATTTGCCATAGCCGCAATTTTGTGCCTGAAGGGAATCACCTCGGTCACAAAGTTAGGGGAACCATTCACCGTTCCAACCGGACTGACAATGCGTCCCGTTGGTAATACATGGGTCACCCAGTCTTTGTTATCCGCGTTTATGTGGATGGGGGCGCTGATATCACGCGTGTTTGAAACCCCCACATAGGCAAACGCCGGGACCGAAAACGTCAACGCAGAACCAACAGCACATGCGACGATGGAATTCCATTTTTTCACGGCTTCATATCCTGATCATTTATCCAGAGTGGGCGGAAAGATGCACCGACACATCGAACGTCATGGGATGTTTGGGCATCTTTTTGGTAAAGGGTGGGAAGCTGGTGTCTTCCACGGTTTTCAAGGCGGCGCGGTTGATGGCGCCAATACCGCTGCTCTGGGCAACCTGCGCAGAAAGTAGATGACCTGACGGCGTTAGGCTAAAGGAAATCACGGCGGTTCCTCCGACATGCATCATCCGGACAGAATTCGGCACATGCGCATTGGCCTGCACCCGCGCCCGCAGCATGGCCGCGTAGGTGTCTATGGCCGACTGACGCGCTGCCGGACTTGGTGCAGGTGGCGGTGGTGGAGCGGGCGGGGTCACCGGCGGCGTGTATACCGGCGCCTGCGGTGCGGGCGTTTTGGCGAGCAGCGGTTTGGGCGGTAGCGGATGATGTACTACTGGATGCGGGATCGGCCTGGGTATTGGTATAGGTCTGGGCACCGGTTTTGGGACCGGCTTGGGGTGCACTACGGGTTTCGGTGGCGGGGGCACCGGTTTCGGCTTGGGTGGTGCCGGTTTAATCATGTGGATCGCCATAATTTTTGGCTTTGGTTTGACCGTCACCGGCTGCGACAGGTTGGAATAAATCAAACCCCCGATCATCAGTGCCTCTATAACGGCACCGATCATCAGCGCCCGTCCAAAGTGATCCTTCCTGAACTGGGGGGACTGAACCGGGGAGGAGAGGGTGGCTGCATTCATATGTTCTCAATGTCCTTGCATAGGCCGGGTCGTGGAGCGGAATATTTGGTGATTTTCGCGGGTACACGGTTCACTGGTGTACGCCTTGGCAATCACGGAGTAACATTGGATAAGTACGGACGCATGGCTTCAACATGTTGGCAAGCGAGGTGCATCCGCGTTACCCAAGCCCGGGGGTCCCGATCATGTGCATCTTCAATATCGTGTGTAAAATCGGCGTTTGTCCTGTACGTCAGACCATCCGCCTCCACATAACCTAATGAGAACCCGCGCTGGCGGCAAAAGAGCGGCCAAGCCACATCATTGCCAACTGTATCAATATCACATTTGTCCACAATCAACTCCGCAGCCCTATGTGAAAAACCCCGGGCGGCCATCATGAGATCCCACGAATGCCCGGTGATAAGCCCGAATATCTCGTTCACGATGGCTTCAGTCATAGCAAGCCGATGGGGAAGGGCGGCCATGGACAGTGGACCACGGCCCACCACCGCGCAATCCCAGCCAATGATGGCACCAAGAACGTCATCAAATTCGTCCGCCCGGTTTTCAATCCATCGCAGCACATGATCAAGGTCGGCATAGAAAATATGACCGTGTTCAGCGTTCTGCAGAGCGAGCGCGACCGCCTCCCGACGGTGCCTACCAATGGCATTGGGGTCGGCGTGTACTGTCGCCAGGCGAGCACCAGCGCCATTGATCAGGCCGAGAACCCGTTTGTCCGTGGAGTTGGTTGCCACGATTGAGATCCCCGAGAAGCGACGTGTGATCTGCGGCATAATCATCTCGAGCTTAGGCAATAATGCTCCATCCCGGTCAGCGACCGTGGTGGCAAACTTGAGCCGATGTCGCCCCGGATGAAGGGCATCCATATGATCACCACGCCCCAACACTAGAATTTCAGCGTCACACTACCGAACACGAACCTTGGCATCCCTTGCAGAACTGACAAGTAGGTATTGCCATAATAATCGGTATTGCTAAAGCCTCGTGGAAAGTAATGGCGATTGAGCAGGTTATCGATATTCAGCGACAGTTTCACACTCTTCACATGGTCAGTGTGAATCGGAATCGTATCCTCTACGCCTAGGTTCAGCAGAAAATAAGACGGTATGGTCTGGCTGGTCGGGGTGCCGGCAAATTGTTGGTTGACATACTGGGTAGAGACATATTTCCCGTCAATATGCGCATGGATATGATGATAACCCCAATTCAGGCCCACATTGAACATGTTTTTGGGCACGTTGGCCAACGGCTGACCCGCCAGTACAGATCCCGCATAGGTAGAGTTGAAGGAGGAGGTGAACACCGCTTGATTATAGGAATAATTGGCAAAAGCCGCCCAATGACCCAGGAGGAAATGACCGAGACGCTGCTCCAAGGCCAGTTCAACCCCCTCATATCGTGAACTGCCCCCATTGTATGTATTGCTTATTCCAGAACTATTAGTGTTAGTTAAAAATGTATTTTTAAATTGCTCTAGGTAAGCATCTACGCTTCCCTTGAATCCATCATGACGATAACGCGTGCCAAGCTCATAATCCGTCACATATTCAGGCTGAACAGTTACTGGAGCTATAACGTATTGACCGGCATTATTTTGCTCGGCGATGTTACTATAATAGGCGCCAATATTCGGGAATTTGATGTTCCGGCCCCAGGAACCGTAGAAACTCAGGCCATGGAGGGGGGCATAACTGATGCCAATGGTTGGGGACGTAAATGCCTGACTATTCGCCACACTTCCGCCAATCGGATAATAAAAACCGATATCGTCTGAGCTTACGGTATAGGCATACAGATACTTGATGCCTGGGGTAATGTGCACCATACCGTGTAAAAGGCTGATATTATCCTGCATATATACCGAAGACATCAGGCGCGAATCATGTTCATCCCAGGCGTTATTGTACTGGGGAACTTTCGGCATAGCGTACGCACCGTACCAGTATTCCGCGCTGTGGAGCATCCCGTAAGCCACATTACCGCCAAGGGTCACCAAATTGTGCGGCAGAATGAACTGTGCCTTGGGTGAAAAACCCAGCGCCGTGGAGATACCCTCGTACAAATGGTAGTCAGTACCGTAATGGGTTGATCCAAAAATAGCACTGGGATCATAGGTGGGTGGCACCGGATAGGAAAGCCAAAATGGATAGCCGGTGCCCTGGTTAGGAAGATAGTAAGGCTGTGTGGCACTTTGATCAAACGCGGGATTGGCGTAAGAGGTGCGATGATAGTCATTGTTATGTACATAGAACTTGGCGCCCAGGATAACGTGGCGACTGACGGTGCTTTTGTCGCCCAGAATGGCGGTGAGCTCTGTGTCGTTATTTGAGGTGGTGGAATAATTCAACGGCCAGTTGTAGTTGTCGCCATATTGCTGAATCAGTGCCTGTGGAACGCTATGCGGGGTATACCCTACGTTGTTGTTGACAATCACATAGGCCGAAACTTTGGACATGCCATGGTCGTAAGGTAGTATTCCAGCGTAATAGTAGTTGGTATTCCGGTTGCCGGAATTCTGCAACCAGCCATTGCTGGTCTGTCGATTGTAGGCGAACAGGGAGCGGAAACCGTCGATGGAGCCGGAGTTAAACAAGGCGTTCCATTGAAAAGTGCCGAAGCTGCCGTATCCCATGCCTACCGACCCACCCATGGTTTTGCTTGGCTGCCGTGGTTGATAGTTTATGGTGCCACCCAGAGAGTTGTATGAATTGACAGAAGGGTTGTTGATGCCATTATAAATATTAACCCCGGATATATCGTTGAGTGTCAGGGGTACGGCATTTCGATATGATGCCTGATTTGTTGTGCCACCGTTGAACATACCGTTGAGGGGAATGCCGTCGAAGGTTTCAGAGAACTGTCCACTGGTGAATGCTCGAAAAGTAATCGTACTGCGCACACCATTGGGTCCGGCGCTGGTCGCGTTTATCGAAGGCTTCGTTGCAAGAATCGTTTGGGCATTCTGCATCGGCGAAGCGCGCCGCACTATTTTGGCACTAATGACGTGCTCCGAGTAGGTAGCCTTTAATGGGACTTTCTTCTTATCGGCAATAGCCTTCGCCTTTTTGGACACTTGGCCGACCTGAACCGGGGCGCTGGTGTAGTTTGGATCCTCATGCACCCCCCCGGCTTGAGCTGCGGCCATGACGGTAATGTTCAGTGCGCCCGTAGCAGCAATAGCCACCAGCAGAGGTTTTAACGGCAGTTTCTTGGACAGCATCATACTCTCCTTTCTTCAGCGGTGTAGCCAGACCATCGATCAAGCATCGGGCAACCAATATGCCTCCTGGAATGCTGCCCATGCTAGCAGCCCAATGTGACAGCAGTGCGTCACTGAGGTGACGTTTCTGTGACATTTTGCGTATTTTTGGGCGCTGAAAAACGATACCTGTGAATCAGCATCATAGTTTGGCCACCAATCAGCACCATAGATGGCAGCCAACAGTCCCAGATCACGGTTCTATAATATGCTGTTTATAAGCAGTATATTCTATTATTGTGCGAAGGGCGGGTGGCTATACTTGACGCTGTTTCGCCACCAAATCTGGCTATCTTCACGCGCTGATTCACAGTCAAAATGTCAAACAGCGTTTTCATTTGACCATAGATTAGGGTCGGCCAGTTTCTATGCCATACAACCTCGTCTGGCGCTATAACTGGATGATGTTACATGATAAAACATTTTGATAAAACAAGCCATGGGATGACCAAATGTGACGCTGTTTCGCGTTCAAATGTGGCCAATCCATGGCGCTGTTTGATAGATGTACGAAAATACCTGGAACCGATTTCAGGGTGATTCCGTTTACATGCCTGGAAATTGTTATTTGGCGACAAGCGCACGGCCCAAACAACCGGTATCCGGCGATCCTCTGTCGTCAATGAGCGACATGTGGTGATTCATGCGGCCATGTCAAAGCCCTTAAATTATGCCTTGTGTGACTGGTTTTCAGTATGGCACAACTTATGCTTGATAAATATCGCCATGAAACATTACTGGGAACGGTACAGCATTTCTGCAGTATCCGTGTGAGCAAAGCAGGTAATGGCATGATCATGGCGCTTAACCAAGCCGCAAAACAGGAGATCACAATATGAGCAAAACTCGATATATTACCGCAGGGCTATCCACCATCATGGCAGCCGCTCTGGGTATCAGTACAGCAATGGCAACCCCCTTGGTCACCACCTGGAAAACTGCCACGTTGCCGCAAGTGAAGGCTTTATTGGCCAAGGACAGCGGAAAAGTCAGCGGCAAAACGGTCACCTACAGCGGCAAAACGGTTCATGTTGTTGCAGCAGCCGTCCTTCCGGGTTTTCCTTTCCCGAGCTTTGAAATCCATGACGTCAAGAACCCGACCCTGGATATCCCCGCGGGCGCCACGGTGGATGTCACCTTCATCAACACCAACAAGGGATTTGGGCATAGCTTTGACATCACCAAAAAGGGGCCACCTTATGCGGTTATGCCCAACATCAAACCCATCGTCGCGGGTACCGGATTCAGTCCTGTTCCCAAGGGTGGGAAGTTCGGGTATACGGACTTCACCTGGCATCCGACAGCCGGCACTTACTACTACGTGTGTCAGATCCCCGGTCATGCTGCAACGGGCATGTTCGGCAAGATCGTTGTGAAATAACAACGCACGCGTAGACGTATCCAACGGTTGAAGTCATGGCTAAAAACCGCCATGACTTTTTCAGCATGTTGCGATCCATTCCATCATTTGATGACGTAACTCCCTCAACCCTCAAGCCGGAGATATGCCATGGTTGAAACGGAAGCCAGCCTGCTGCAAGCATTACAGCATCGGATAAGTGATCGCATTCTTGCTTTGGCACAGCATGCCTTGGATCTCGGCATGAAATATGCCGTCCTGGATATTCACCGCCAGGATGGGTTGATCTGCGTCATCACCGCCAGTTACTCAATGGCTAAAGGGATCGCTCAAACGGCCGTTCATCACCCTTTGCAGGTGGTCAGCCTTACCAGCATCGTCGCCGTGGGCATCGCCCGTCGGGAAGGGGTACACCCAGCAAGGGGGGCACCCGGCAATATCGAATCCTGATCATCCACTCAGAGGAATAAGACATGCTCATTGTCATTGAAGGTGTTGTGCTGCCGGAGCGTCGTAAATTCCGGCCATCGGACTGGGCGGAAATGCTGATTGAGGGGGCGGGCCTGGCGCACTTCGGTCCGAACCACAAAATTCACTATGAGGATGACGTGGAACCGGCCACCATCGGTGGCTGCGCGTCCATCATTTTCGATGAAGCACTGGAGCAGTCACATCCGGAAGCCTATGCGGAGTTGCTGCACTTCGCCACCAAGAACAACCTGAACATTTTCATGAAAGAAGGGACCATTCCGCATGGCGATGGGCTGGCGGCTGGTAGGGAACATCACGCCAATCAGGTTCTGGTTGACCACGATTCGCGCCTGCCTGTGGAAGAGAAGAAAGACTGGCGGGTCGTGAAGACATGATCTATCCGCCCCTACGGGATTGGGCAACAGCACGGCGACCATGACCAAATCAAGGGTCTCGCTATCGTACAGGCAGCACGGGTGAATACCGGATTGATCTTCAGCGAGAGAAATCGCCGTCGCGGGCGTGCGAACATATGCTGGAAGCCCGTGTCCAAACTGAACAGGGTTGATTCCCTCAATCAGGCTGAGAGGTACATGATGCGTTTCGTTAGACGCTATCGGCGTTTTCTGATCGTCATGGCGGGTATCGCCATGCTGTCCGGGTGCGTGGTCGCCCCCGGTTATGGTTACGGCTATCGGGTGCATCCCATTATCCACCCGGCATGGCGGGGGTGGGGATGGCGGCGATGAAGCCCGCCTTACCCACCATTAAGCGCCGTCTGGGGCTGATCGCTCCGGCGCCATTGCTTTGGCTTCTGCTGCTTTGTGGAACCTGGGCATTTTCCACCCCCGCTGCCTCCGCGCAAATCAACTTCGCGTTTTCCGTCGGGGATGGCGTCAACGCCTACTACCTGCCCATGGCCTCCAGCTTTGTCTATGCCTATGATGGCTTTTATTACGACTGGGGCGGCAATGGCTGGCTGTACAGTACGGATTACATTGGTCCATGGTATCCGTTGCCTCCGTACAGCGTTTTGCCGTTGCCGCTCGAGTACGGGCCGCCACCGCCGACGGTACCCTACCAGCCCTACTTTATCTGGTGGCGTGCCAGGGTGGCGCCGTGGTATCAGGTGAACCATCCCGCATGGTGGTTTCGGCATCGTATGGACCTGGACCATTACCGGGTCTGGCGGGCACGAGTGATCCCACGGTACCGTGGCAGACCGTTTTATCGCGGCCCCATGCATCCGGTGTTTCGTCCGGGATTTGGCGTGGTGCCCCCGGCTGGGCGGCCATTTGTCCGCCGCCCATACGTGCGCGGGCGGATTGTCCATCCCGTGGTTCGACCCGTCAGACCCGGATTCCGTCCTTTGCCTGGACCCACCCCGTTTGTCTACCGCCCGCAGATTCGCCGTTACGCTGGGCTGCCCATACGACCACTGGTTCGCCCGGCGTACAGAGGGCAGGTCAGGCCACCGGCATTTCGTCAGCCCGGGCCCATGCGCATGGTTCCACGACAACCGATGCGTCGGCCTGGCGGGCCAGGTGGACATCCTCCCATGGCGCACTCGATCGTGCGCACATTTGCGGGTCCTGGCGCTGGCGGAAAATGACGTTTGGTTCGGCGCTAAACGGGTTGCGAAATACAGCGTATCCCCAAGAGCCTTGCAGGAGCCACCCGCTGAGGGTAATAAGGCATTGGAAAGCGGGTTCCCGTCCAGGATCGCCGGAATTTATCGAGCATATAGTTTGGTGAATGGACGGTATGCAGCGAAAGCTGCCGTTCGAGCAGATAACCCGTATTCAGACAACGCAAAGACGACTGCCACGCTGCGGCTCACGCGACATCCGGTTCCGTAAGATATGGTGCGCGCTGCGTATTGCCCAATTCGGATAGGCATCCAAGCCAAGCACCATGCGCGACAATGGATTTACGCCATAACCGAAAGCAGCCCGTCACCTATTTCCGCCCGCCCGGTTGACAGACTAAACCATATCGATATCTAGCCAATAACGAAACCTTAAATATCTCTCCTTTAGATTGAATCATTTAATTTAATATAAACACAACAGTGATCAGTAAGTTGGGACTTGTTTTAGCAAGAACATATCACCCTATTTTATGGAGCGTAACGGAATTGCGCTAATCCAATCCCAGGAATTTGCCAAATAGACAGTCCCCCCTACAATCACTGGATTTACGATTCCGAAACGCCCACCGACATGGTATGCGCCAACGATCCTTCCGATCGAAGGATTCAACGCATAAACATCCGCACCAGTAGCGATGTAAAGCTTGCCGCGATAAAAAGTGGCCGGACCGCGCCCCGAACCCTGTGGACCAGCATCTGGAATGTGCCAACTCCATAACCGCTTCCCATTGTACACATTGTAAGCCTGATACACGCTGGTGACGGGGCTGCCGACATAAACGATGCCATCATGAACCATGGGCATGCCAGCCTTAAATGCCGGGGGAAGCGGCCCGCGGCCCATGCGTTTCATCCACAAGATCGCTCCTGATTGTGCATTGTAGGCAATGACCGTGTTTTGAACTGTCATGGTACCGTTCAACCGCTTTGGACTGGTGATGGAATCCTGTACAACGATTCCACGATACGCGACGGGGCTAACATCGCCCGCTCCAGTATTGAACGCATCCGGTACCTTTGTCTTCCAAACGATTTTGCCAGTGCGGCGGTCAAGGGCATATAGATAACCAGGATTCCCCATGCCGGCAATTACTAGCCGATGGTAGACAATTGGAGAGGACATGTTCGCCATGCCGCCCACATGCGTTTTCCAGATGAGCTTCCCGGTTTTTGCAGCCAGGCAATAAAAATTGCCATTGCCATTATCAAAGTAAAGCTTACCCCGTGAATAAGCCGGAGTTGGCATATCCTCCGACCGAGTCCAATAAATCCATTTCACTTGGCCGTCGACGCGATCCAATGCGATAATTGCATTATATCCAGCTGACGCCCCACGCGGAGCAAAGCCCGTCCTTTTAAACCGCATGACATTTCCATAGCTGAACGTCACACTCCCAGAGGATACATAGAGCGTGTCCCCAACAACTAACGGCGTCCCCATGAAGAGACCGGAGATCGGACTGTAACGCCAGATCAGTTTTCCAGTTTCTGCGTTAAGCGCATAAACGAACTGGTCATCGCTCTCAGCATAGATCATACCGTCGGCAGCGCTAACACCCACGGAATTTCCCAAGAATTGGGTTTGTACGGCTGGTGCAGACTTCGGACCGAGCACACCTGTCGCAAAAGCTTTCGTGAATGAAAGCGGCCAGGACCGAGCCTCCGCATAATTCCATTTCACTCCATGCACGATCCAGTGTGGCACATTTTTGGGAACCGGGAATGCCGCATTTTTCTCACAATTTCCATACTCCATGGTCCAACGATTGGGGAATGCCGCAGCATCAGTGGGCGCGGGCAGATCTCTTGAGACAAACAACCTGGAGTAGGGTCCACCAAGGGCGTTTGCCAGCGATAGATGTTGCCCATAAGCCGTAGGCACGGATAGTGAAAGCGCGCAGACTAGCCATTTTACAGACTTGGATGGAACGGTCATGATATTAATCCTATCGGATGAAAATGTATTAATTACTATTATACTTTAAACTGTTTCCACAGCATGTAACATGCCACAACAACTACGATGACGGCAAAAACATGGCGCATCGTGGATTTTTGGTGTCCCAAGCGGGTTGCCAGCATGGCGCCCAACCATCCGCCCAGGATTCCGCCCCCAATATATTCCGCAGCGATTTGCCAATCAATCAAACCGGACCATGCGTAACTGGCGGCCGTGGTTGCGCCAAAAGCAGCGACCGCTACCAGGGATGATCCAATGGCGTTGATGATCGGGAGGCGCCCAGAGCGCATGAGGGCAGGTACAATCAAAAAGCCGCCCCCTATACCGAAGAAGCCGGATAGAACTCCTACCCCGCAGCCATAAAGATAGACTTGCCCCTGCCTTCCCTCAGTACCTGCCGCCGAAGGCGCATTCTTGCCACGAAACATTCTCACTGCGATGAACAACATGAGCAGGGCGAAAAGGAACAATAGATGCTTGCCACTGACGGCCTTCCCAAATTCCGACCCCATAAGGGCTCCCACTACCCCCGCAGCAGCGAAACGTATGGCTATGGGCCAGCGGACGTTATGGGCACGATGGTGGTGAAAAATGCTATAAAGCGCCGTTAACCCTACAGCAAGCGCCGTTGTTCCGATCGCTATATGCGGTTCACGGAGACCCACAAAGTAAACAAGGAGCGGTACCGCCAGTATGGATCCCCCACCGCCGATCAGACCCAGTGAGAATCCCACGATGACACCAGAAATCACACTAAGGATATTTTGAGGCGTGGTGAGCATTATTGGTATCATGGTGTACATTTCCTCGGCATGTTATGGCGCTGTCCTGAATCAGTGGCCTGCCATGGATTCCCGTTGGCAGCATATGGATGGATACAGGGCAATTGCTGCGTCCCACAACAAGAAGAGCCCGTTTCCAGCTTCGGGGCATGTGCAACCGTGTTGGCAAAGCACAGGCGATATGAATACGTTCATCGCCGTAAGGTGCGCCATTGCAGATGAAGAGGGTTCGCGCATGATTGTCTCCATTTATGGGTTGATCTCCACCGGCAGGCCGTGGGCACGCCATTCGGCCACGCCGTCTTCAAGCCGGATGGCCCGATAGCCTTGTCTGTTGAGGTACTCGACAGCCTCTTTGGCCATCAGGCAGAAGGGACCGCGGCAATAGGCCACCACCGGTTTGTCGCGCGGCAGGTCGGCCAGACGCTTTTGTACCTCGGACAATGGCATGGATTGAGCATAGGGGATGTGCCCGGCGGCATACTCGGTTTCCGGCCGCACATCGAGCACCATAACTTCGCCACGCCTAGCCAGATTAAGGATTTCCTCCCGGCTCATGGGGGTCAGATCATGGAGGTGCTCGGCGAGATTGGCGAGGGCCGCACGCAACTCCAGCAGTCGATCCTCGGCCAGGGTGCGGATCGTCACCAGGAAGTCAGCTACAGCATCTCCGGCGAGCCGGTAGTATACGTTCTTGCCTTCACGGCGCGCCTCGACGAGGTGAGCCATGCGTAGCTCCTTGAGGTGGGCGCTGGCCAGCTTGACGGAAATTTCCGCGCCGGAAGCCAGTTGCTCGACCGATTTTTCCTCCTGGGCCAACAATTCGATCAACTCCAGCCGTTTGGGGCTGGAAACCGCTTTGCCAATCCGGGCCACCTGGGCATACAGCAGGTCTTTTACTTGTCTTTCACTCATTTTCATCCAATATTCAATTCTTCGGTAGAATGTTAGTTGCTGTTCGCCGCCACGTCAATCATGGGAGATGTAACGCCACGGTAAATTTGTTCTCAGGCCCCCAGCGGGGTTGGTGCCGAATTTTTAGTCATGCGCAGATAATCGAAAACGATACGATTCCGGAAGCAGAGGATGCGCATCATTTCAGCGATCGACTGGGCAGGCTTCTGGAATGATTTGAGAATGCCAACCGCGAAGCGGCGCAAGTGCGTTAGATTTTCCGGGCCAAATCCGGTACGGGCACGGCCACGATCCTCATCGTAGTTCCAGTCGATGATGTAATGCACGCTCTCAATGGCCCAGTGTCCGCGATTAACCTCCAGTACGCGTTGCGGCGACACCTCTTGCGGAGTGCGACTGGTGATCCCCAGTGCAACTTCCAGTGAGCACTTGCCGGTTTTCTTGTCGACACATTCGCGTTCTATTTGGAAAGCCTGGCCGACGTGGGGAAAACCGAGGTAGGCATTGACCGCTGTGCTGCACCAGATCCGGCGAGTTTCGATACGACCACGGTCTGCGGGGGTGATCTCAACGAAGTCGGGAGTGCCACAATTTTCGAATTGCACCGCGATATCGTGCTCAAGGGTCGGTTGGTTGCCCTTCACGGTGAAATGGTAATGCGCCTGATGTTCCACCAGATAGGTGGCCAGAGCCCGTTGCGTCAGCAGGGCATCAGCGGTCACATCCCTGCCGGTGATATCGCAGCTTTCCAGCACGGGGATCACCATCCCGATTTCGTTGGTACATTTTACGGCGTCACTGTTGGCTACGGGTAAGGCGCCGACTTTTTTTGGGCATAGCAGGCTTTCAATTCATGGCCCACGACGCTCAGAATGTGGGTTTGGCAACCGGTTTCGTCGAGTGCATTTTTCATGGTCTTGCCATCAATGGCCAATGCGCTGTCTTGTAGTCCGCCGTTCTGCATATCTAGTCTCTTGTAATCAACATGATGCGTCGCTTGCCAAAGCCATAATCCACGTCAATCAATGTCACACATCAGGAACTTAGCTTTCGCCGTGACACAAATTTGTCACACCCTGGCAGGGTGTGAAAAAGCCATCGTGGCGCACTGACGCCGATCTATTGCGGCCAAGTCATGAGGCCAGATGCGGCTTGCCGAGATGGTGGAGATCGCCCACTTCGCCGAGGCCGGGCCGGTGGCGCCCGAAGCGGCCGTGGACATCGCCTTCGTGGAGGGGAGTATCTCCACGCCCGAGGACGAGGAGCGCATCCAGCAAATCCGCAAAAACAGCCGGTGGCTCATCACCATCGGCGCCTGTGCCACCGCTGGCGGCCTCCAGGCCTTGCGCAACCTGGCCGACGGTTCCGCCTGGATCGCGGAGATCTACGCCCAGCCCGAAACCATCCATAGCATGGCCACCTCCACCCCCATCGCTGCCCATGTCCCGGTGGATCTGGAGTTGTGGGGTTGTCCGGTGAACGGGCGCCAGGTCCTGGGGGCGGTGCGCGCCTTTCTCTTCGGGGTCGCACCAGCGCTCGAAAAAGACAAGCTATGCCTGGAGTGTAAACGCCATCAGGCGGTCTGCGTCCTGGTGGCCAAAGGGTTGCCGTGCATGGGGCCCGTGACTCTCGCTGGCTGCGGGGCGATCTGCCCCCGTTTCGGGCGCGATTGCTATGCCTGCTATGGGCCGGCGGAAAACCCCAACGCTGGGGCCCTGGGGCGACGCCTGGAAGGACTCGGCCTGGTGCCGGAAGCCGTCGCCCGGCGCTTTCTCTTCATCAACAACAGCGCCCCGGCCTTTGCCGAGGCGGGCCGCCACTGGCAGGAGCGGGCCCATGACCCAAAGCCGTGAGATCAGCCTCTGCGTGCCAGTCCTGGCGCGGGTGGAGGGGGAAGGCGCACTCGACCTGGAAGTGCATGACGGGCGCATCCAAACGCTGCGCCTGCGCATATTCGAGCCGCCGCGGCTCTTTGAGAAGTTCCTGGAAGGCCGGGAATACCAGGAGGTTCCGGATATGGTGGCGCGCATCTGCGGCATCTGCCCGGTTGCCTACCAGATGAGCGCCGTGCATGCCATAGAGGGCGTCTTTGCCCTGGCACCCGGCCCCTGGGTGCGGGCCATGCGCCGGGTGTTCTACTGCGGCGAGTGGATACAGAGCCACAGCTTGCACATCCATCTGCTGGCAGCGCCAGATTTCCTGGGCTACAGCAGCGTCTCCGAAATGGCTCGCGCGTATCCCGACGCCGTCCGTCGGGGGCTTGCCCTCCAGGCCTTGGGCAATGAAATCATCCGCGTCTTCGGTGGGCGCTCGGTGCATCCCGTGGGCGCCCGGGTGGGAGGTTTTCATCGTGCGCCCAGCCGGGCAGAGGTGGCGGTACTCCGGGAGCAGGTGCAGGCCGCTCTACCGGGGGCCGAGGCCCTGTTGGCCTGGACCGCCTCCCTGAACCTGCCCAATGACGCACAGGACTTTGTCAGTGTCGCCCTGCGCCACCCGGATGAGTACCCCATGAACGAGGGGCGCATTGTCTCCAGCGACGGCCTGGATATCCCCATCTCCGACTACGAAGTTCATTTCTCGGAGCATCAGGAACCCCACTCCACCGCCCTCTACGCTTCTCTGGATGGGCGCCCCTACCTGGTGGGGCCCCTCGCGCGGGTCAACCTCAATCTGGATCGTTTGCATGCGCCCGTCCGGGAGGCGCTGGGGCGCGCCGGCATCGCCTTCCCCAGCCGCAATATGTTCCACAGCATCATCGCGCGGGCGGCAGAGATCCATCATGCCCTTCTGGAGGCCAGCCGCCTGCTGGAAGATTACTGCGAGCCAGAGGCTCCCTTCGTCCCCGCCATTCCTCGCTCCGGCACCGCCTATGGTTGCACGGAGGCCCCCCGCGGCCTGCTCTGGCACCGCTACGACCTGGATGGCGCGGGTCAGGTACGGCACGCCCGCATCGTTCCGCCCACCAGCCAGAATCAGGCGCGTATCGAGGCGGACCTGCGTCACTCCCTGGAGTCCATGGGCCTGGACCGGGACGACGAGGCCCTGCGCCAGCGCGCCGAGATGGTGATCCGCAACTACGATCCCTGCATCTCTTGCGCCACCCATTTCCTGACGGTTCGGGTAGAGCAGCGGTGAACCCGATCCGCATCCTCGGCATCGGTTCGCCCGTCGCGGGCGACGATCTGGGTTGGCGGCTCGCGGAGGCCCTTGAGCGGGCGGGCCTGCCCCGTTATTTTCCCGCGGGAATGGTCCATATCACGTTCTGCGATCGCCCCGGCAGCCTCCTGCTCCCGGCCATGCGCGGCGCGCGTTTGGCCATTCTCCTGGACGCCATGCGCAGCGGCGCCCCGCCCGGCACGCTGCGGCGCCTGGATATGCGGGAACTGGACGATAGCACCGGACTGCTGTCGAGCCATGGCTTCGGGGTGGCCGAGGCCCTGGCCCTGGGCCGCGCCCTGGAGGAGCTACCGCCCCGGGTGCTTATTTACGGGATCGAGACGGGCCAGGCGCCGTCCCTTCCGCCGCCCGGCGACCTGGCGGCCCTTCTCTGGCCGACGATCATCGACGATATCCGGGTATGCATGGGTGAACCTGGGATACCATCCCACGTCTTATCTGCGAGTGTCACGCCCTTCTTCACGGCGAATGCGTATTCCATTCCAGGGGAGCCTTGTGGCAAAGGCTTGGTGGGATGATCATGCTGTGACCGCTTGAATGCAGCCTAAATCAGCATCCCTCCGCAAAACCGGGGGCTCCTTGCTGGTTCGGAAATCTTTAGGCGAATAATGGGGCCGGGCGGCGGCACGGCTATGAACCCAGATTTTTCGATCCAATCCATACCCCCACGCATCTCCCTCAGAATGGTTCCGATACCATGGCGATATAGCCCACCGGGCATTCGTGGGCGCACAAGCCGCAGCCCTTGCAATAGTCGTAATCGATA